>Ga0208480_1000012_pt1 | contig 87185 bp, 140 predicted proteins | sample NGESurshal092012_4_FD_184485 | JGI IMG/M metagenome (GOLD analysis project Ga0208480, IMG submission 184485) | Arctic peat soil microbial communities from Barrow, Alaska - NGEE Surface sample F53-1 shallow-092012 (SPAdes) | ecosystem: Environmental > Terrestrial > Soil > Wetlands > Peat ... | reverse complement strand
CTACCGGGTCAGCGTGCGGCCAGTGCCGGACTCACGGAACAACAAGTACGAGGCGCTGCTGCAGGTGCCGTTCACCGAGCTCATCCAGGCGTAGCAACGGCCTGGGCGCTGGTCGCGGGGTACCGCCCCTCGACTTGCATCTCCAGTGTGACCCCTTCCGGCGTTTCGTCCCATGACTGCAGGATTGCGCGCCATAGACCGTCGTTCCCCTTGAGCGTGAAGCCCTGACCTGCCGCGTAAGGCCCCGGCCCGAACGGCACAGCCCCCTCCGGCTGCCAGACGGTAAGTCGCGAACCAGGCGCTATCGGCTCGTAAAGACGTAGCTCAGCGACAGGGGCGGCCTTGACCGGATCACTGCATGTCCACGGACCTCCGGTCATCGGGATAGCCCATGAATGCCCGACCGGAACCTCGCGGAAAGATACCCCGCAGCCAGGGCAGGCCCAGTGTTCCGCCCACCCGTCCCGGTGCTTGTAGCTCTCGGCGATAAGGGACAGGAACTCGTTCGCCTCGTCTGCTAGCGCCTCATCCCGTTCGAGCTCATCCCAGTCCCGGCCGTCGTGGACGCCTTCCCCGAGTTCGACCCGGTCAGCGAGTTCGGCGCAGCGGTCGATGATCGCCAGCTTCGCCTCGCAATCCGCGATGGCATCACGCGGGCCATGCAAGGCGATGTGCGCGGCCTCGGTCTCGCTAGGTCCGTCGCCCTTGAAAACGACCGGCTGGCCGTCGATGTCGCGGCTGATCATCACTCCCGGCTGCGGATAGCCGTATACCACCCATGCGGGCGGGCGGCTGGCATGTCTGCATGCGGCGACGGCGGCAAGCCTTTCTATCTCGACCTGGAACCGCAGCCACTCCACCGGCCCCTCGCTGCTTGTCGGCACCCACTCGCACGGTCCTGAGCCGTTCTCGTGAACTCCGCTCGCCCCGCCATGAGTCCGGCATACCCGCCTGCCTGTGCTGCGCGTTTCGTGCATCCGCCCATCGTCCCACCTCACGTCCCTCGCCGCCTGGAGGCCGCATGCCTGACTTCGAGTTCACCGGCCTCACCGACCGGACCTACGCGCAGTCCAAGGATGCCCACGACGGATCCCCGGTAGGCACCGTGAAGCCAGGCGCTGTGCTTGAGCTGGACGAGCCGCTGGACGCCGACTGGCTCCCGTATGACGACGGCGAGAAGCCGGAGAAGGACGCCGCCGAGCCAGCGTCGTCCGGTCTCGCGGCGGGGCTGAATGCCGATCTCACCGAGATCGACTCGGCGGCGAAGTCCTTGGCCGACACCACGATCGGCGCGATCCGCGGCAAGGGCAAGCCCGCGTCCTGATCTCCCCCCGCCATCCCGGCCCGTAGCTGACCGCTGCGGGCTTTCTTCATGTCCCGAAACGGAGCGAGCCCATGCCGCTTACCCCTCCGGTCAATGTGCCCATGGTCGCTACGTCCTTCTGGGCGATGGCGAAGGAGATCACGGCACCCGCAACCGCCGGCACGAACTTCGTGTGCATCCCCACGGGGACGTTCGAGCCGTCCAACAAGCCCACGTGGATCGATGACACCGCCATGCGCGGTGCGCCCGTCAAGGTCTACAACGAGCAGATGGGCCCCCTGTGGGCCGAGCACACCGTCCCCGAGTCCCCCGTGTTCGGGGACACCTTCGGGCACGTTCTCCTGAACATGTTCGGTGACCTGGTGTCCACCGGGACTTCCAGCGGCACCCCGTGGACGACCACCGCCGCGCTGACGCCGGGCGAGTCCGCGTGCCCCGTGTCGACAGGGGCGGTCGCCGCCGCCGGGACGTTCGCGCAGATCGACTCGGCGCTGAACTCCGAGGTGATCAAGGTCGGCACCGGCTCCACGACGACCTCTGTCGTCCCGAGCGCCTCGACGCCGATCCGGTTCAATCACCTCAGCGGCGTGACCATCCAGCCGGTCATCGCCCCGTTCAGCCACACGTTCACGGCGCTCAACGTGAACTCCTCGACCGGGCTGACCGGCTGCCAGCCGCCCACCCACACGATCGCCCACCGGACCACGCTCGCCGGATCAGGCGGCAACCTGGCTGACCAGTACCTGTACTCCTGTGTCTCGGAGATCACGATCACCGGCAAGAAGTCCGGGATGGTCAGCTGGTCCGGGAAGATCACCAGCTGGTCGATGACCCACCCGGCCGCGCCCATCACCGCCGCGTTCTCCAGCGTTCAGCTGTGGCCGTCGTGGCAGTCCACGAACACCATCGCCACCGTCGCCACCCCGAACGTCGTTGAATGGTCCGCGACATTCACGCGGGAGATGGACGTGGTGTCCGCGGCGGACGGGCAGCAGTCGCCGTACTGCCTCAGCCGCGGCCCCCTGGAATCCACGTTCAAGCTCACTTATGACGCCGTGGTCGACCAGGGTCCGCTGACCACGATGCTGAACAACACCCAGCCCGCGCTCGTGTGGGCGGTCACCAACGGCCTCAGCGGAGCCTCCCAGGTCGCCATGAACATCAACGCGGGGCTCGCGGCGTTCAAGTCGTCTGACCTCAAGCCGCAGAAGACCATGTGGGGGTGGGAGGTCAGCGGTTCGCTGCTGCCCAGCACCGCCCTGGCGGGGAACAGCGGCGGGTACACGCCCGCCCAGATCGCGCTCACCAACGCGGTCGCGACCTTCTAGCGTCCCGTCACCCGCCCTGCATGCCGAAACGTAAACGCAAGCGAACACGAAAGCGAAGGCGAATGCCCGAGACGATCGACCTGCCCGACGGCCACACCGCCGAGATCCGGGTAGAGCTCACCGGGGCGGACCAGCGCTGGTTTCTCATCGAGCGGGAGAAGCTGATCCGCGCCAACGGCAGCGGCAGCCCCGGCAAGACGGAACCGGACCCGGACAACCCCGCCATCATGAAGGAAACCCCGGCGGTTCCGGCCGACCTGACCATGGAGGACAACTTCACCCTCCTGGACATGCTGGCCGCGAAGCTGCTGGTTTCCAGCACCATGCCCGGTGTCGTCCCGTGGACCGCCGCGACGCGCGACACCATGGACCTGGACGTGGTCGACGCGATCGACGTCGCGACCATCAGGCAGCGGTCGCGCCTCCTGGGCACAGGCCCAAAACGACGGAAGAACTCCGCCGCCTCCGCGACTACCTCCGGGGCGAGCGAGGCAGCGGCCCCCCAGCCGGCACAGACGCCGGAACCATCCAGCACGCCGCCCGGATAGTACGGGGCTGGTATCACCCGCGAGGCCCGGAAGACATCCCTGCCGAGGTGTCGCCGTGGCTCGAGTCCGTCGCCGAATGCCTGCGGACGAGCTAAGGGAGGCGGCTGGTGGATCTTGCCGGAGCGGCGGCGCGGTTCCGTGAGATCGCGCAGCACGCAGAGGAAAGCCTGGCGCTCGACGCGGCCAGGGCCGCCGCTGACGTGGCCCTGCCGCAGCTCAAGATCGTCACCCCGGTACTGTCCGGGGATCTCCAGCGCTCCGAGCACATCGACGCTGTGTTCGGCGGCGGAACCCACGCGACGGCTGTCCTGGCCCCGCACAAGATCTACGCGGCGTTCAGGAACTACGGCGGGACGATCACGGCGAAGCGGTTCCCCCAGCTGGGAAATCCCGAGGCAGGGTTCTTCGGCAAAAGCGTCACCCAGGAGGGCGCCCACTACCTGGAGAAGGGCGAGGCTGCCGGACGCGGCCCGGTCCGTGAGGCCGTCAGCCGGGTAGCCGCCTTCTACTTCACCCTCTGACCGCTCCCCTCCCTGCCGCCGGCCCGATCTTCGCTGAGGCGGTGGGCCGTGGCGATCGAGGAAGTCATTGATGTCAGCGTCGCCGGGATCGGTAAGGTCGAAGACCTCGCGGGGGCCCTCGACAAGGCGGCCGAGTCTGCCGCCAAGCTCAAGGATGAACTGGGCTCCCTGGGCGGCAGCGGGGTAGCCGACGGGGCCGGGGCTGACAAGTTCGCGGAAGCGTGGACCGCAGCCGAAGCCAAGATTTCCGGGTCCATCGGCAAGATCCGCGAGGAAATGGCCACCCTCGGGGGTGGCGGGGCGCTCGCGGACACAGCCGGGCTGGATAGCTTCGCCGCGAAGTTCGACGCCGTAGCGGCCGACGTTGGCGAGGCAGCCGGCAAGATCCGCGAGGAGGTCGCCGGGCTCGGAGCCGTTGGCGGGTCGGTAGGCGAAGGTGTCGCCGCAGGGGCGGATGTCGCGACCGGGGCGCTCGCCAAGGTCGATGAGGCTGTCGCCGCGACGAAGTCGGAGCTCGCGTCCGCAGGGGCTGGCGGGGAGTCTCTCGGCGCCGGGGTATCCGCCGGGGCCGATGAGGCCATAGGGGCGCTCGGCAAGGTTGACGACGCTGCCGCAGCAGCAGGCGCGTCGATCAAGGAGTCCCTGACCACCGGGGTCGGTTCGGGTGTTGCCGGGGCGAGCGCGGAGATCGAGGCGCTTGAGGCGCAGATCAAGGCGACTGTCGCCCAGACAGCCGCGTTGCAGGACAAGATCGCGATGTCCTCGGTGTCCACGGCCAACTCCACCGCTTCGGCGGTGGAGAAGTCCAGGGCGATCCAGGAAGCCGCGGGCACGTCGCTGGCCACGACGACCGTGGAACAGGACGCGGCGCTCGCGCAGTCGGCCCAGTCGCGGAGGATCGCCACCCGGCAGGCAGCCGGCGATGCGGAAAGCGCGGCCGGGAAGTACAAGATGCTCGGCCTGGCGGGCGCCGCCGCCGCCGCCGTGTCCGTTGACCTGGCGGCGAAGTTCCAGACGTCGACTGACCGGCTGGTCACCTCGGCGGGCGAGTCCAAGGCCAACCTTGACCAGGTCCGTACCGGCATCCTGGACATGTCGGTGGCCACGGACACGTCGGCGGAGAACCTAGCGTCCGGCGCGTACTGGGTGGAGTCGGCGGGGTTCCACGGGCAGCGCGAGACTGCCGTCGAGAAGGCTGTCGCCGAAGGGTCGCAGGCCGAAGGCGCGGACCTCCCCACGGTCGCCAACGCCGAGACGACGGTTTTGACCGACTACGGGATGACCAGCAAGAACCCCGTGCAGCAGGGCAAGCTCGCCATCCAGGCGATGAACGAGATCATCACCGCTGTCGGCCAGGGCAAGATGACCACGCAGGGGCTCGCCCAGGCGCTCCCGACGGTGCTGCCGTCCGCGAAGACCGCGGGCATGTCGCTGCCGCAGGTGCTCGGCTCGCTGGCATCGATGACGGCGCAGGGCACGACGCCGGAGAACGCCGCCCAGGAGATCCGGCACACCATCGGCGCGGTCACCGGGCCGAACAACGTGCAGCGCGCCGAGCAGCAGATGCTCGGCATCGACCCGAACCAGTTCTCCACGAGCCTCGGCAAGCAGGGCCTGACCGGTGTCGTCGCCGAAGCCGACAAGGCGATCAGGGCGCACACCAAGAACGGCGTTGTCCAGCTCGACACGATGAACCAGGCCGCGCTCGCCATGCGGTCCGCCAACGAGGAGATCACGGCGCTGCCGAAGAATCTCCAGTCGTCGGCGAAAGGGTTCCTGGACGGGACGCTGAGCCAGGCGAAGTGGTATGCGCTGACCTCGCCGTCCAAGAGTCCCCTGTCCGGCCGGGACGTGAACCTGCTGAAGCAGTTCGGCGAGACAGCCGACACCGCGAAGGGATTCAACTCCCTGGTCAGGTCAGGGGCGGGGGACGAGCAAACTCCCCTCGCCGCCCTGAAGGCCATTTTCGGCGGGCAGGTCGGCGCTCAGGTCGCCCAGCAGCTCGGCGGTTCCCACATGGGGGCCACCCAGGCGGACGTCGGCAAGGTCGATGAGGCGGCACAGAAAACCGGCAAGGACATCGCCAACTGGGGTCTGATCACCAGGCAGTTCGGGTTCCAGATGGGCGCGGCGAAGAACGCCGTCGAGGCGGTCGGGATCGAGGCGGGGACGGCGCTGCTGCCGTTCGCGACCGGCGCCATGCACGCCGTATCCACGGTCGGCGGGTTCCTCGCGAAGAACCCTGACCTGACGAAAGCTGTCACTCTCGGCGGGGGCGCTGTCGGTGCTGTCGCGCTGACGGGGAAGCTCGCCAGCGGCATCACGTCGAGCATCGGCAAGCTCGGGCAGATCTTCAAGATTCCCGGCGCGGACAAGCTGGCCAGCGCGGGTAAGAGTGCTTCCGGGGCCGGGGCTATCGACGCCGCCGCGGGGAACCTTGACACGTCCGCCAGCAGCTTGTCCGCCGCAGCCGGGGAACTGTCGACTGCTGCGGGCAAGATCGAGTCCGCGAACCCGGTCATTCCCAAGGATGAGCCGGCCGACGGCAACGGAGGCGGCCTGCCCGCCGGGGGGAAGCCAGAAGAGAACGACGTCAAGCAGAGGGCCGAATCGAGCGCCGAGAGCGATGTCGAGGGTGGCGCCGAGGGTGGCGCCGGGTTCCTCGGCATTAATGCGATCAGCAAGTTCTTCGGCAAGGCCGGCGGTGAAGGCGGCGGGTTCGACACGGCGGGGATGGATGCGGCCAAGAACCCGATCGTGGCGGGAGTCGCCGCCGGGCTGATACTGCGCGGTTTCAGCGACTCCCAGGCCCCGAAGGGAACCCCCGCCGGGCAGATCAGCGCGGACGTCCAGAGGTCGAACCCGATGAGCCCGGACTGGGCCATCGGCGGCCTCATCGGCAAGGCCGGGACATCCAGCATCGGGCTGGATATCGGCAGCTTCCTCACCAAGGCACTCGGACTCGGCGCCCCTGCTGTTGTCGGCGCGAACCAGGAGTCCCGGTTCAGTTCCCGGTTCGGAATCACCGAGCCCGGCACCGTCGCCAGCGCGCCACCCAAGCCCGTGCCGGTCAATAAGTGGTCGGCTGCCTTCGCCGCGTCAAACGCGGCGGGCAGCTCCGAGATGCACGCAGCCGCGAAGACTGCCCCCCTGGACATGTCCTCGCTCGACGCAGGCAAAGCCAAGGCGCTGTCCTCAGGGGAGGGCATCCAGCAGTCCGTCCAGAGGGCCGTGTCCAAGCCCGTCAAGTTCCCGGCGATGGACTTGTCCGCGCTGACCAGCGCCAAGGCGAGGGTCGCCTCTGACGCAGCCGGGATCGGCCAGGCCGCTAGCTCGGCGCTGAAGAAGCCCGCGAAAATGCCCGCACCGGACATGTCCTCGCTGGACGCTGCCAAGGCGAAGGCGATGTCGGCGGGTCAGGGCATCAGCCAGGGCGTCAGTTCGGCGATGAAGAAGCCGGCGAAGATGACCGCGCCTGACCTGAGTTCCCTCGACGCGGCCAAGGCCAAGGCCATGAGCGCCGGCGAGGGTATCCAGCAGGCAGCCCAGACCGCCGTGCAGAAGCCGGTCCACGCCGCCTCTCCCGACCTGTCCGCCTATGCTGCGGCAGCCGGGCCGGCGAGGGCTGACGGCGCCCAGATCGACGCGGGCCTCGCTGGCGGGATCCGGGGCAACGAAGGGGTCGTTGTCGCGGCGGCTCAGGCTGTCGCTGCTGCCGCTTCCGCGGCGATGGCGAGCGCCTTGCAGGTCAAGTCCCCGTCCAGGGTCACCGCGAAGATCGGCGAGGAAACCAGCGCCGGTCTAGCCAAGGGCATCAAGGACGGCACCGACAAGGCCAAGACCTCCGCGCTCACCCTCTCGGCCGCCACGATCACCAGCATCACCGAGGGGCTGCAGGGCGGGAAGTCCGCGGTCGACGCGGCGATGCAGGCCGTCACCGGCAAGGGCTCCCGGCCGCAGGACATCACGACGATCATCTCCACGATCTCCACCCTCAAAGGCGACGTCGCCAAGGCGCTGGCTGACAAGCAGATCAGCAAGCCCGAGGATTCGGCGCTGACGAAGCTGCTCGCGGCTGACAACACGAAGCTCCAGGCTCTGTCGGCGCAGCGGGCGAAGATCGAGCAGGAAATTACCGACGCCGGGCAGATAGCCCAGCAGGCCATCTCTAACGCCAGCATCATGAACGCCCAGCAGGCAACCCCGATCGACCCGACGCAGGCCGTGTCTTCGATAGCGATCATCCAGGGCATGCAGACCCAGGCGACACAGGCCAAGCAGTTCGCCCAGCAGATCGGGGAGCTCGGCAAGAAGGGCCTGAACGCGACCAGCCTCAACCAGATCACCCAGTCGGGTGCGACGGCGGGCCTGCCGATCACCCAGTCGCTGCTGTCGGGCGGTCCGAAGGCCATCCAGCAGATCAACGCGCTGGAGAAGCAGATCCAGGGCAGCGCATCCAAGCTGGGGAACTCGGCGGCCCCGGCGATGTACGCGGCGGGCGCGGCGGCTACGGCGGGTCTCGCGGCGGGCCTGAAGTCCAGTCTCGCGGGCATCGACAAGGCCATCACGTCGATGGCTGACCAGATCGTCGCGAGCGTCAAGAAGGCCCTGAAGATCAAGTCCCCGTCGCAGGTCATGCACGATCTCGGCGTGTTCCTGCCGCAGGGTCTGGCTCGGGGCATCGAGGCGGAGAGCGCGATCGCGGAGAGCGCGGCGTCGAAGATGGCCGCCGGCGTCGAGGCCGCGTCGAAGATGGGCCCATCCGCAGTGAACACGGCGCACGGGATCCCGTCACCTCCGTCCACCACGCAGGGGATGCCGCAGCAGCCTCCGGGGGGATGGGCTCCGGCGGGCGGTGATGGTGCGGCGGTGGTGCATCACCACTACCACACGCACAACACCACCGTTCAGGGCAGCATCCGGTCCGACAAGGACTTCAGCCGGATCATGCAGTCCGTCTACTACACGAACCAGCAGAGCAACTCTGCGCCCGTGCTTCCCGGCCGTCCTTACTGAACAGCTGACGGGGGCGGGTGACCGGACATGACAGCCCCTTACCTGTTCTGCGGCGGCACGGGCACCAGCGGCGTCACCTCCGCCTCCAAGGCCGTCACGACCGCGACCGCAGCCGGGGACACCCTGGCCGTGGCGGTCTGCGATACCGGCAGCGGGTCGCCGTCGGTCAGCAGCATCACCGACTCGGCGGGCAACGTCTACACGCTGGGGAAGTCGTTCACCACGACCACCCCGTACGTGTTCGTCTACGTGTCGCCGGGAGTCACCGGAGGTTCCGGCGGGGGCGCTACGGCCGCCCTGACCACTTCCGGCACGGTGATGGTGACGTTCAGCAGCGCCACGACGGGCGGCTGGGAGCTCATCGGCGTGGACTGCCTCGCCACCGGGGCCGTGGATGTCGCCGCCGTCGCGAACGGCACCTCGGCCGCGCCGAGCGTGTCGGGCACCCCGGCGCACAGCGGGGAAACGGCGCTGGCCGTTTTTGCGTGGCAGTCCGGCGGCGGCGCGGGGACGCTCTCGGGGGCGTTCACCTCACTGGGCCAGGAACACGCAGGCTCGAACCCGTACCTGACATGCGCCTACGCCGCGAACCCGACCTCCGGTTCGGCGCTCACCGCGGCGGCGACAGTCACCTCGGCCGTGTGGCGGGCGATCCTGCTCACCTTCACGCCTTCCGTCAGCCCGGGCGGCAGCAGCGGGGGCAGCGGCCCGTCTGCCCTGTGGTACATGACCAACGTCACCTACATCAGCGGCATGGACGCCGGCGACACCACGTCCACGCACGCGCTGTTCGGCAAGGCGGCGTCGTTCGGGCTGAGCAACAGCCAGGCCACGCCCGGCATCCCGTCGGGGTACAGCTGCACCCCGTGCCTGAAGTACATCTCCTACGGGCAGTTCTGGGCTGACGTCACCGGCACGAGCCGGACTATCAGCGGCGTCACCTACACCCCGGTCGCGATCGCCGGCGCCTACCAGTGGCTGATGTACGACAACGAGGCGTGGAACCCCAACCCGCCGTCGCCCTACGTCTCGGCTGCCGCGCAGGCCGAAATCGATGACCCGTGGACCTACATGGGCAGCTTCGTGTCCCTGGCCCACGCGCACGGCTACAAGGTCATCCTGGCCCCGGCGCTGGACCTCGGGAACGACGCGACCAGCGTCAACCCGAAGATGTCCGGGGAGACCAACCAGGCGTGGTACACCCGCACGAACATCGCCGGGACCGCAGCCGCCACGGGTGCCGACGTCATCCACATCCAGGCGCAGTCGCTGACCACGACCGGCAGCTACGCCTCGTTCGTGACCTCATGCGTCAGCCAGGTCACCGCCGGGGCGACGTCATCGGCGCAGCAGGTCAGCACAGGCATCTCGACGTCCTACGGAACGCCGGCGCAGATGCTCGCCGCCGTCCAGTCGGTCAGCGGGATCTCCGGGGTGTGGCTGAACGCCACCAACGCCACCATCAGCACCGCCGTGACCTTCGAGCAGGACGCCGTCACCGCCGGGCCCGTCGGGATCAGCCCCGGACTGACCTCCACGTTCATGGCACCGGGCACGGGCGGCAACCTCACCTGGACCCAGACCCGGTACAACCAGGAGCTTTACGGCGCCGGGACCGGCATGTGGCAGGCGGGGATCACGTCGGTGATCCTCCAGTGGGCCGCTGACGTCTACGCGAACACCGCCTACTACCCGTCGCCGACGATCCCGCACAGCTCCTCGCAGATGGTCCCGGCGCTGTACACCGCAGCCGCGCAGCCCACCCCGGCGATGGGGGTGTGGCTCGGCCTCGGCATCACCACCGCCAACGGCACGAGCGACTACTACAACTTCTACGAGAACTGCGTCAACTCCACGACCTACAACGCGGCCACCCTCCTGCCGTTCACCGAGAAAGTCGCGGACGAGCTCGTCACGCTGTACGGCACCGCGATCAGCGGGTTCTACATCTGCCAGGAAGTCGACGGCAACTACCCGGCCGGATCCGCGCAGGCGGGCAACGCGGCGACCTACTACCAGGCGCTGGTCAGCTACATCCACGCGAACCACCCCGGCATCCCGGTCCTGGTCAGCCCCGATTTCTCGGACCTGAAGCTGACCCCGGCCCAGTACGCCGCGATGATCACCCAGCTTTTCGTGCCCTCGACGGCATCGGCGCGGCCCGACATCATCGCCTTGCAGTCCGGTGCGGGAGATGCCAGCGCCGGATCCAATGATGTCACCCCGGCACAGATGGCCTCGTACTTCAGCGCGGTCTCCTCGGCGCTCTCCGGGACCGGCGTGGGGCTGTGGGAGAACTGCGACCTGTACACCGGGACCGGCGGTCCGATCAACGTGTCCGACCTGGCGGCCAGCATGACCGCGGTCGCGCCGTACGTCACCTCGTACACCGGGTTCAGCTACACGAGCCAGATGTCCCCGCTGACATTGGGCACCGCGTCGGTCTACAACGCCTACATCGCCGCGCTGGCTGCTCCCACCTCGGGCGGCGGTGGCGGGGGCGGGGCGGGTGCCACCAGCCAGATCGTCAACCAGTGGAAGGGGACGTTCGCCCAGCCCGCCGTATTCGGGAATATGCCCCCGGCGCTGGAGTCCGTCGTGGTGCCGCTCGCGCCGGGCGCAAGCAATGCCGGCAGCGGGACGGGCATCAGCACCCCCGGCAACTGGCTGGTCGCGATCATCGGCTGGAATCAGGCCGACGCGCTCCCGTCCGTCGACTTCGGCGACGGCGACGACATCCACTCGTACTGGCGTCCCGGCGGCGTCTCCGGCCCGGCCGGCAGGACCGGCACGAGTGTCTGGTACACGCCGAACATCGCCCGGCAGGTCAACGACGTGTACGTGGCCCCCAACGGGGCGTGCGCGGGTGTCTCCGTCCTGGTCCTGGAGGTCTCGGGGATCGGCCCGTGGGACACCATCACCACGGTATTCACGAACTTCGCCAACGCCGCGACAAGCCTCAACCTCGCACTGCCCGCCCCTCCCGCGTCGGCGTGCCTCATCGCCGCCGTGACGGGCGACTCCGCCGCCGCATCGCAGGCGTTCGCGCCATCAGGGTGGACGGCTCTAAGCACAGTCACCGCGAGCAACGGCGTCAACCACGTCTCCGATGTGGTGCTGACCTCGGCGATGCTCCCCTCGGCCACGGGCGCGGCGTCGGTCACCGCCACCGCGAGCACCACCGACCTGTCCGGCGTCATCATCGGGGTGCTGTCCAACGCCCCGAGCCCCATCCCGGTCGGCTGGAATCCGGCGTGGCCGTACCTGTGGTTCGAGATGGCACCGGGCGGCGGTTTCGAGACCCCTCCCGATCAGCTTCAGTGGATCCGCCTCGCGAACCGCTTGTGGTCCTGGCATGAGGCGACCGGATTGCAGTACCAGCTCGCGCAGCTGATGAGCACCGACGGTGATATCGAGGTCGACAACTTCGACGGCAGCCTGAGCCCCAGCAATCCGGGCGGCCTGTGGTACTCGAACGCCCTCAACGTCAACATGAGCTTTAACGCTCCCTACCCCTACATGGGCGTCGCCCCGTGGACCGGTGTGGGAGGAGCGGCGCTCTCGCAGTCCTCCGCGCACGCCTTCGCCTCGGCTCCGAACGCGGTAGCCACCTACTCGTGCGAGGTAACCCCGAACGGGACGACGGCCACACCCGGCGCCCAGTCCGAGATGGACCCCGTGACCGCCGGGCAGGTCTATTCGGCGTCGGCATGGTTCTACTCGCCTGCCGGATGGTCGACCGGAGCACAGGCCGCGATCAAGTGGTTCAACTCGTCCGGCACCCTGATCTCCACCTCGGCCGTTACGGCGACCGCCATACCGGCAGCGACGTGGACGCAGGTCACCCAGCTTGGCGTCACCGCCCCGTCGGGTGCGACTCACGCGAGCATCGTGCCCCAGTTCGCCGGCACTCCATCCGCGTCGGCGCCGTACTGGCTGGCTGAAGCCGCGCTAGTCGCCGGATCGGCCGCACCTGTCACGGGGCGGGTCACCACCGGTACTCCCGTACGGCTTCGCTGCGCACTCGGAACGATCGGCGGGACCGTCGTCAACCGCTGGTACGTGCTAAGCCGGAACGCGCTGAGCTGGCCCGAGAAGCGCAACAAGGCACTGCGCAACTTCGTGGCCGCCACGTTCACCGACCTGTGGGGCGTCGCCACCAAGAGCAGCCCCACGCCCTACCGCGGCGAGGTGCAGCAGGACCAGCCTTACGCATGGTGGCCGCTGGACGACCAGGCGGGACTCGGCGGGGTGCTGCCCACGTCGATGCGGAACGCGGCGATCGGCAACACGAACGCCCTGAACATCATCCTGTCCCCGCTCGGCGGGGTTCCCCAGGACAACTACACGATCAACGGCCACAACTGCGGCGCGGACGCGGGCGGGTCCAGCCTCGATAAGGACATGGCGCAGTACGCCGTGGCCGCTCTCGGCGGCTGGATGTACGGCGATCCCCAGTCGGGTCTCGAGAGTGCCCAGTCGGGGAACGCGGTCACCGCGCAGCCCGGCTCGGCGGCGTGGCAGCAGACGCAGGTATCGGGTAACACCGGCTCCTACGGCTGGTTCCTGTCCTGCTATGACCCGGACTTCCCGCCGCTGAGCAGCGGGGTTACCCACGAAGGCTGGTTCAACTGGGCCTTCTGGGGTTCCGGCACCCAAGGCACCTACCCGACCGGCGTAGGGTCCACAACCGCGGGTGCCTCCCAGGCCCAGCAGCCTTACTGCCCGCTGACCCTGTGGGCTATCACGACCGGCAGCGCACCCGTCGCGGTGCTCCAGCTTGACCTCAGCGGCCATCTGCAGCTGCTCACCTACTCGGGGACCACGTCAACCAGCCACCCCGTCTACACCGGGTCGGACCTGCGGTCGGCGACCTGGCATTCCTACGTCGTCAAGCTCACCCAGACCACGTGGGAAGTGCTCGTGGACGGGGGCGTCACCGCCGCTGTCTCCGGGACCGCCACGGGGATGACATCCAGCTGGCAGTGGCTGATCCTCAACGGCGACATGGGCACCGCGGGCGGCAGCAGCACCTCGGACATCGCGCACGGCGGCAACGTCGCGATCAGCCACTTCGCGATCTACGGCTACCAGCTGCCCGACTACCGGGCGATGGCCCATTTCAACGCCGCGATCATGGGCTTCGGGCAGCTGCCCCCGCCAACCCAGGTGCAGGCCGGTTTTGAGACCTCGTGCTTCGCCCAGGACGGCTCGGCTCAGATCGGGCAGCTTTACGCCGGCGAGTACGGCGGCATCACCCCGACGATTCCCCGCTCCACCAACCCGGCGACCGCCGTCATGTCCGTTGTCGTCTCGGCTGCAGCGGGGGCTTACACGTCCGGGCCATCAGCATGGACGACCACCTCAACATGGTCGACGTGGCTGGCCTGCTGGGTCAGCTGGACCGGGTTCGCGCCGGGCTTCAACGTCTACACCAGCAACCAGCTCGGCAACGAAACCCACGCCGCCGTGGTCTGCGGCCCCGGTGACCTGTTCGTCAGCGGCTACGGGTCCGGCGCTACGGGCGTGGGATTCTTCCAGGTCGGCGACGGGACCGGGGCCACGCCGCCTGTCATCGCGTCCTCGGTCGGAGACACCGTGGGGCAGAGGCTTGAACGGCTGCTCGGCTACGGCAACGTCACGGCCCCGCGCAGGTGCATCGACCCGGCTCCGCTGCTCGTGCAGGCCGCGCTTGATATCGGCGGATCGCAGGTGGGCTCGAACGTCAACAACATTGTCCAGTCAGACAATGGCCTGTTCTACGTCGATAATCAGGGCAACCTTTTCTACCGGCAAAGGCCGCACCTTAATAGCGACCCTATCGCCTGGCATATCGGAATGAATGTCGCGGCGGGAATGATCCCGTTCGAGGGCGACATCCTGTTCCAGAATGATCCCGTTCGCGTGGTCGATGATGTCGAGGTCACCCCGTACGCTCCCGACGGCAGCACGCCGCCTGTCCTCACCCCGACCAGCGCGGTGGCCGTCAACGCCGCGCAGCAGCAGTACGGGGACCGCCAGCAGCAGGTCACGAGCTACCTCCAGGACCCGGCGAAGCAGCAGATCCAGGCGAACTGGCTGTTCAGTGCTTTCTCCACCCTGCAGCGGCGGATTGACCAGATGACCATCAGCGCGGCGGGCCATCCGGCCGCATGGCCCTTTGTGCTCGGGGCGTGCATCGGAGACGTCATCCAGGTATATGACGCCCCGTTCGGGGCCCCGGCGACTGTCGGCACCTACCGCATAACTCACCTGGAGCGAAGCATCGGCTATGGCGCGAACGGGGGATCCGTAGCCGGATCTGCCGTCGTCGTCGCGGATCCGGTCCCGCCCGGGGGGTTCTGGTCCTAGCTGCTCCCCGCCCCTCCCGTCAACCTCCAGAAGGGCGGGCAATCCGTGGGCTTTTCCACTGCCGCCGTGCCGGGCCTTGCATGCCCCGGTGCCGCATGGCCGGGCAGCGTCGTCGCCGCAGCCGCCGCGAACAGTCACCTATACAAGGGCAGCGAGACGCTCGTCTACCCCGACTACATCGACACGGGGGCTGGCGGAACCCTGGTGGCGGCCCCCAACGGCACCTACCAGATCGCACCCGCCGGGCTCGGCGTCAACTACGGCCACGCAGTGCCTCCGCCTGACGGCAACTGGGTCTCCTGATCAGCCTTCCGCACCGCCCGTTCCTCCCATCTCGCCGTGACCGGAAAGGGCGTGCTTCCGCATGACCGCACTCACCGAGCTTTTCACCGCCAACTTCGCTGTCGCCACTGTCAGCACAGGAGGCGCGACCGCGCCCTCGGCGGGCAGCAGCGAGACATGGACGGTCGCGTCGTCGGCGATGTTCGGCGCGGCGACGACGGGCGTCTCGGTATTCCACGTCTCCGACCAGGCCGCGGGCAAGACCGGCGAGATCATCGCGGTAACCAACGTCAGCGGCACCACATGGACCGTGACGCGCGGCGCGGAGGGAACCACTCCGGTCACCCACTCGGCCCCGTTCAGCGTCCAGCAGGCGATCACGGCGGGATTCCTGGCCTACCTGGCGACACTGAGCGGCGGAGGTGGCAGCGGCACCGTCACCTCGGTTGCCGCCGCCGACGCGTCCATCGTGGTCAGCGGAACACCGACGACCACGCCGACGGTCGCCACGGGCACCCTCGACGTGGTCGCCACCCAGCATCCCCCGGCGGCGGCCTGGAGCAACAACAGCAAGAAGATCACGAACGTCGCCAACGGGTCGGGCGCGCAGGATGCAGCCGCATTCGGGCAGCTCCCGTCATCGAGCACGCCGCTCGCCCTGACCGCCGGCGGCACCGGGCTCAGTGAATCCAGCAACGCGGCACTGCTGAACGGCCTCGGCGCTGCTTCGCTGTCCGGGGCGGCTTTTACCGGCGAGGTCACAGTTCCGCCTCCGGTCAACCCCTCGAACCCGGTCACCAAGAGCTACGCCGACGCCATCGCCTCCGGGCTTTCGGTCAAGCCCTCGGTACAGGAAGCCACGACTGCGGCCCTGCCGTCGAACACCTACGCCAGCGGGGCCCTGACTGCCACCGCGAACGGCGTCCTGACAGTTGACGGGCTTGCCGTCTCGCTCGGCGACAGGATCCTCGTCCAGAACGAGGCCACGGCAGCTAACAACGGGATCTACACCTGCACCACCGCCGGGGCATCCGGGGCCGCTTACGTGCTCACCAGGGCCGCAGACATGGCGTCCGGTTCCCAGGTGCCGGGCGCGTTCGTGTTCGTGGAGCAGGGCACCGCCAACGCCGGAGCAGGGTTCACCGTCGCGGCTGCGGGCCCGTTCACGATCGGCACGACCGCGATCAACTGGACGCAGTTCTCGGGCGCCGGGGAAGTCCTCCCCGGGTCGGGGCTGGCCAAGACCGGAAACACGCTCAGCCTGGCGTCGTCCCCGGCGCTGACGGGATCACCCACCGCGCCGACGCAGGCCGGCACCGACAACTCCACGAAGCTCGCGACCACGGCGTACGTGACCTCCGCGGTGACCAGCCTCGGCCTCGGATCTGCCGCGACCCAGCCGAGCTCCGCTTTCGATTCCGCCGGGGCCGCTGCTGCCGCAGCCGCCTACTTCCTCCGCGTCTTCGCCGTCTAAGGAGCCCTGATGGCCGCCGCGCCCGCATACGCCGTAACCCCGGTCGCCTGGACCGGGCTCGTCCCGTCCACGGCGGACACGTCCTGGACCGCCCCGGCCCACGTCACGACTCTCGGCTCGGCCGGGGCGGGCGGCACGAAGATCACCCAGATCGACGTGATTCCCGCCGGAACCACCGTCGCGGGCCTGGTCAACGTGTTCGTCTACGACGGGACGAACTACCACCTGCACGAGTCGGTAACCATAGCCGCCGCCACCCTGTCCACGACCGCCGCGCCGGTCAAGCAGAGCTACACCTACGACAACCTGGTGCTGCCTACGGGCTCATCCCTCGTGGTCACCACCACCGTCGCGGGGAACGTCTCCCTGGTCGAGGTCAACGCCTACGGGGCGTCCTTCTAGTGGCCGTCGCGAACAGCGGTCTTCTAGACGGCTTGCGCCGGATCGGCGGGAAGTTCCGCGATCTCACTATCGACGGCGGCCTGCCCGGCGCGCCGCTTGGCTACAGGCTCCGCGGTGCCACCGCCTCCGGGCCCCCGCTGACTGGAACGTGGAAGGCCGGGGATCTGGTCCCCGACCGCACCGGCATGATCTGGATATGCACGGCAGGCGGAACAGGCCCCGCGGCCAGCTGGTCCGTCGCTGCGCCCGCAGGGCCCACAGGACCGTCGGGACCGGCTGGCGCGGCCGGACTGAACTGGCGCGGCACCTACTCCAGCGCGGCCACATACGCGGTGAACGACGCCTGTCAGTACCTCGGATCCTCGTTCATATGTATCGCCGGGACTACCGGGGTGGCACCCGGCTCACCGTCAGCTCCAGCGACCGGCTGGAGCCTGCTCTCCTCCATCGGCAACGCCGGACCGACCGGCCCGGGTGTCGCCGGGTCCGTTGTCCCCGCCAACATGGGATTCGCCGGCTGGGCGTTCGACCCTATCTACGCGTCGAGCAGCACCGCCACGGTGCTCGGGGAAATCATCGGCACGAAGATCATCCCCCCAGCGCAGGCCGCAGTGGGCATCGCCTACTACGTCAACACCGCCGGCGTCGGCCTGGTCGCCGGCGAGAACTTCTGGAGCGTCTACGACTCCAGCGGCAACCTCGGGGCCTCCACACCGGACTGCTCGGGTGCAACCAACCCGGTCAGCACGACCTCTGGAAGCGCCACCGTAACGGCGCCGGGGACGACCTACACGGTCACCACGACCGCGGCCAGCGCCACCGTCACCGGTACCGGTTTCACCGCTTCGATGGTCGGGCAGCAGTTCACGATCGCCGGGGTGACCGGCACTTTCACGATCTCGGCGGTAGCCAGCTCGACCAGCCTCACGACGACCGTCGTGATTCCGACCACGGTCACGTCGCAGACGATGACCCCTGTCGGTTTCATCGCCGCGATGGTCGGCGCCCAGTACACCATCGCGGGGGTGACCGGGACATTCACCGTCCAGTCGGTGGCCAGCCCGACCAGCCTGACGATGAGCACCACGATCCCCACGACCGTCAGCGTCGCGATCATGACGCCGACCGCGAACTTCTCCTGGCTGACCACCGGCATGAAGTACACCCCCTGGGCCGGTACCTACAGCTACCTGAACGCCGCGAACTACGCGTCGGTGCTCGCCAACGGCAACGGGACGATCCCGAAATTCCAGAGCACCGCGTCCGGTCTCCCGACGACCCTGATCAACGGGCTGATCTCCCCGGCCACGTTCCGGTCCGGGCAGCTCGGAGGTCTCACAAGCCAGTCGTCTCTCCCGTCCAGCGTCACCATCGGCAGCTCGACGAACACTAACGCCACGTTCTGGGTGGCGATTTACTGATGACCGGGTCGTACAGGGCGTTTGGTGTCCTCAATCCGCCGGTCGGCAACCTTGCCTCCAAACTGGCCATGGCGGCCGCCGGATGCACCCACATAGCGCTGCAAGCACAGTGGAGCTCGTTGCAGCCCAACGGCGCCGGGACGTCCCTGGATCCCACCGCGGTGGCGTCACTGATCCAGGAGTACGCGGATTCCGCGACGGCACGGCTAGCCGTCATGCTCGAGGTCGCCGTCCACTACCCGCCCGCCTGGGCCGTATCAGCGATCGAGGGTTACACCGACCAGTTCGGGAACGTCTACAGCAACTCGACGCCCAACTCAGGCATGCAGGTCGTCAACTGGATGTGGACAGCCCTGGGCTGGACGTACGTCGCTGACTTCATCGGCAAGCTCGCTGCGGCACTGGGGCCGGCCCTGCTAGCCCAGACAGCGGCGATCAAATGCGGCGGCGGATATTACGGGGAACTGCATTACCCGCAGACCGTATCGGTCATCACGCTTCAGCCGAGCGTGTGGGCGTACGGCGCGTCGATGCAGACCGGCACAGGCCTGGCCGCGGGCCAGTCGGTGTGCCCGCTGCCCGGCTACACGATCTGGTCCGGGACCGACGCGCAGGACTGCCAGCTGATCAACTGGTACGCCAACGGCCTCGCGACATGGCTGGCGTACTTCATCGCCACGATGCGCGCCGCCGGATGGGCCTGCGACTACCACGTCTGCCATCCCGGCTACGGGACCCGGAGCAACCAGCTGCGTTCCGCTGCCGCCTACCGGGCCAGCATCGCAGCCGGCGAGGACCCGCTGCGGATGATCGGCTCATACGCCCACGACCCGCAGATCTGGCCTTACTCAACCTGGCTGAACACGGCAGACGGGTTCGACACGCCCGTCCAGGACTCCGACATAGCGGCGTGGAAGAAGATCTACGAAGAGGCGTACCGGTGGAATAAGCATTACAAGCTGTGGGGAGAGAATACCGGCGGCGAGTCCACCACCCAGATGGGCCAGATTTTCCTCGGGTACTCGAAGGGTTCGGCGCTCAGCGGATCCTCGGTCGACTTCGGCTCGACTCCGCCGCTGCCGCCCGCGCAGACATTCGGGTTCCAGGGGTGTTTCTGGCTGAATTACGCCTCGCTGATCACGGGCGGAACGCAGGCGTCGCTGAGCGACTATGCGGCGAACATCGCCGCGCACACCGCGACGATCTGACTGCCGGTCGCTCATCCGCGCATCATCCCACGCATGCATCCTCCGCATCTTCGCCGTCTAGGGAGCACCCATGGCCGCCGCGCCCGCTTATGCCGCTACCCCGGTCGCCTGGTGCGGCCTCGTGCCGGCGACCGCCGACTCATCGTTCACCGCGCCGGCGAATGTGACCATCCTCGGCTCGGCCGGATCGAGCGGGACCAAGATCACGCAGATAGATGTGATCCCAGTCGGCACCGTCGTGGCCGGGCTGGTCAACGTGTTCGCTTACGACGGCACCACCTACCATTTGCTGCCCCCGTTCACGATCCCCGCCGGGACGGTGAACACGACCACCGCGCCAGTCCCGCAGACAGCCACCTACGACAACCTGGTCCTGCCGTCTGGCTGGAGCCTCCGCGTCACCACCACGGTCTCGGGGAACGTCTCCCTGGTTGAGGTCAATGCCTACGGGGCGTCGCTGTAGTGCCGAACATCAACGGCGGCGTCCTGGACGGGGTACGGCGGATCGGGGCCAGGGTCCGCGAGCTCGTCATCGACGGGGGAGTTCCGGGGGCCCCGCTGGGCTTCCGGATGCGCGGGGCGACCCAGGCCGGGCCGCCCCTTACCGGGACATGGAAGGCCGGGGATCAGGTCCCGGACCGCAGCGGGGTCATCTGGATCTGCACGGCCGGGGGGACGGGAGCAGCGGCGACCTGGGTGTCGTCCGCAGGGGTTCCCGCGTCGTCCACTCAGGGCGGCACGGCCGGGTCACCGGCCCTCACCCAGCAGTGGCAGTTCCAGGCGGCCAACACCACCAACGCCGCCGGGTCCGGGGCGTTCGGGTCCGTGTTCTGGCCGGGCACGTTCGGCAGCGTCACGGAGACCTCCTGGGATTTCGGGTATAACTCGCCGAAGCTGTCCGGCTTCTCGGCGGCCAAGCCTCAGGCATATTTCAGCATCCTGCCGGACTGCGGCGACACGCACGGCGTCGAGATCGAGCTGAATTTCACCTCTCCGGACGGGTCAACGTGCTTCCCGTTTCAGTTCGTCGGCCAGACTAACGGGACCAAGACAGGACAGTGGCTCTTCTCCCTGCCGCCAGGTGACGGGACTATCCAGTTCGCGGTCCATAACGCCGACAACTCGGTCACCAATTACCTGTCCATGACCGGCGTCGCCGCAGCGACCGCATCATCGCCCGGATCGGTCACGTTCGGGTCGGCCGCCAACCCCCTCACCCTGTCGGTAACCGGCGCCGAGCTGCTGTATCAGCGGCTTTCCATGCTAGGGACGACCGGGGTCGCCAATAGCCTTAACCTCACCATCGGCGGCGCTTCGGCCCCGGCAAGCGTGAACGCGCAGATCTACCTGGAGCCCGCCAGCGGCCAGACTGCCCTTATCGGCTTCGGGCAGGCCGGCACTGACTCATGGCGGCTCCAGGTCCCCGGCAGCACGACCCTTGCGATTTACGACGTTGCTAACGGCCGCAGCGCGATGTCGTTCAACCCAGGTTCGACCAGCACGTCCTCGGTCACCGTTAACGGGCCTTTCAGGTGCTTCTACGGGTTCGCAGCCTGGAACACCGCCCCTCCGTCGTCTCAGCCGACCGCCGCCTCTGTCACGCTGGGTTACACGGCAGGGTCATCCACCGCTGTCACGATCGACGGGAAGTTCACCGGGAATACCGGGGCAACTGCCTACACCATCGCTGACATCGTGAACGCCCTCAAAAAGACGGGACTGATCGCAGCATGAGCAGGCAACTGCGGCTTCTCAAGGTCATCGTCCAGCCGGTGTTCGTCGTGGACGACGGGGAGGCGCTCACCGAGGTGCAGGCCCAGCCGGGGGCCGTGTCCGCCGCCGACTGGCCGTCGTACGCGACGACGGCCTTCCTTGCACAGGTGGCCGAGTTCGAGGCGGCGATGAACCAGGAACCTGCGCCGGGCTCCTAGCGATGCGGTGCCGGGAGTGCCCGTTACCTGGTTCCGCTCGGTGATTTCATGACAGTCCAGGTCGCACAGGTCAGCGCACGTACACGCGCGCACCGGGCAGTCCGCGCATCGCAGCCTGCAGCGGGAGACCGGGCTGCCTAAGCGTTCCATGACCGCCATCCTGCCACCTGATCCGGGGGTTTTATGGGCTTTATCCCGCGAGCCTGGACCCGGACCTGAACGGCCGCACGATACGGGACGGGGGCACCCTGCCGCATGGCCGTTGACTCAGGCACCCTCGCCGCCATCCTGTCCACCTCCACCGGCAGCGCCGGCGTCATCGTGGTCCTCCTGATCACCGGGATGCTCAGCACCCGGCAGCTCGTAGACCGGATCACGCGCGACGCCGACGACTGGAAATCCGCGTTCGAAGCGGAGAAGAACGCCCGCGAGACCGAACGGGCCGCGAACGACGAACTGCGGGCCGCCGCGCTAGTCCAGTCGCAGCGGGCCGACGCGGCGGTGGAAACCGCGAAACTCGCCACGGCGCTGCTCGAAGACCTGCGGAAGAGGACCAATGGGCCTATGGCGCCGTAAGCGGACACCGCCCCCCAGTACCGCGCAGCAGGCCGTCAGCCACGCGATCACGGCCGGGGCGGAGGCCAGCGAGCGCCTCGTCTCAGCCAGCGAGACACGGGCGGCGGCAGCGGAACAGGCAGCCCATGAGCAGCGGACCGTCATCGCGGGACTGCGGGCCATGCGCGCGCAGAACCACCTCGCCGCCATGGTCGAGGCGTCGATCAGGACGCCGCGGCACGGGGAGGAATGACGCGGGTCTTTCGTTCAGAACATCCCAGCAGGATCGTCATGAAGCGGGGGCGGACATGACACAGGTGCAGCTGCTCACGGACCTCGGCAACGACGTGGTGTTCTTCGCGTTCGCCGGCTCCCTCGCGTTCCTGGCCGCCTACCTGCTGCTCGCGCGGGGCCTGCGGACCCAGGTCGGCCGGGCGCTCATCACCCTCGGCGCCGGGCTGGCGCTGGCGCTCGGCCCGTCGGTGATCCACCGGCTGTTCGGCCTGTCGCTGGCGAGCCTCGCGTTCTCCTGGTACTTCGTGGCGTCCATCGCCCTCGTCGGGGTCGCGGCCTGGTGGCTGGTGTGGTTCGTCATCAGGGTGCAATGGCGCGGCAGGCGCAAGCCGCCGCGCGGGCTGTTAACCGCGCGGCCCTGGAGGGTGGTGGCCCCGTGAGCGGGGAGACGGGAGAAGTCCAGAGCGGCTGGAGCGTAGACACCCTGCACTCCCACCTCATTCAGCGGATCGACGCCGTGGACCGGCTGCTGTCCCGGCGGATGGACGACGCCGACAAAGCCATCCAGGCCGCCCTGGTGTCCGCCGAGAAGGCCGTCACTAAAGCGGAAACAGCGTCTGAGCGCAGGTTCGACAGCGTTAACGAATTCCGGCAGACACTCGCCGACCAGACCGCCACGTTCCTCCCCCGCGCCGAATACGCCGCGGGGCATAGCGCACTGTCCGAACGGGTGGCCGGGAACGCGGACCGGGTGGCGGCGCTGGAGCTGCGGCTGACATCGCGGCTGGACCGCGGTGAGGGCACCGACCTGGGGCAGGCGGGGCAGCGTACCGAGCAGCGCCTCAACATCAGCCAGGTCATCGCTGCGGCTGCGGTACTGGTCGCGATCATCAGCGTGATCCTGTACGCGACGAAACGCTAAGCGGCCCGCGGCAACCCCTGCCGCCGGCACAACCTAACGGAGGCAAACCATGACTGCTGTCCAAGCGTGGGTCCTGATCGTAGAGGTCGGCATCATCGCGCTGGCCTACCTCGTCGGCCTGTTCCGGGGCCGGGTGGCCTGATGTATATCGGCGCCGGCGTCCTGCTGGTCATCATCGTCCTGGTCATCCTTGTCGTGTTCCTGCAGCGCCGCTGACCCCGCCAGGAGGTGGGCATTGTGCACTGGTGGCACCTCCTCCAGCACTGGCTAGCCGTCCACACCGGCACTGACGAGCGGACCGGACTCGTCTGGCGTTTGTGCCGCCGCTGCCATCCGGCGCATCCCGGCGGACATCTGACCAGGGGGCGAATCGCGTTCATTCACGCGAAGAACAGCTCAGCATGCGAAGAGGACAACTGACATGCAGGTACAGAAACTTTCCGTCGATGCCGGCGGACGGGTAACAGGCACCTCCCCGAGCGGCCAGCCCGTGCAGCACAACAGCCCGTCGTGGCCGTGCCGGAACGGGGACAGCGGGGGCATGAGCGTCCCGTCCGGCGTGACCGGGATGCTGGTTCACACGATGGTCGGCGACCTCCAGCCGGGAACCGTCGCATGGTTCAACAACAGCGCCTCGCAGGCCAGCGCCCATTTCGGTGTCTCGCAGGCCGGCGAGATCTGGCAGTTCGGTCCCGTCAACGGGTGGAAGGCGTGGCACGCCGCTGATGGCAACCCGCATTGGTTCGGGTGCGAGTTCGCCGATGCCGGCAATCCGTCGAACCCGCTCACCCCGGCTCAGATCGCGGCGGGTGCGCAGTTGCTCGAGTTGCTGAGCCGCGATGACGTCGGCCGATTCCCGATACAGATCAGCGACAGCCCGACCACCGAAGGGCTCGGCTGGCACGGGATGGGCGGCGGGGCTTTCGGGGGCCACCCCGACTGCCCCGGTGACGTCCGCAAGGTCCAGCGCCCGCAGATCGTTGCTCTCGCCATCGCTATCCGCCAGGGAGGCACCGTGACACCCCCAGCAGTCCGCCAGTGGGTCACTGCCGGCATGAGCTCGCTCGAGCAGCTTGCCAGCCAGCAGCACACGACCCCGGCCGTCATCCTCGCTCTCACGGCCGCGCACAGCCCCGGCGGGGTTTACCCGGCCGGGGTGGCGTCGTATCTCGGCGGGGTGTTCGGCGGGACAATCAGCCCGGCTAAGCCGATGCCGAAGGATCTCGTCCTGTACCTGCCGTCCGCGTGACCGGCATCCCGCTGCGCGTTCTCGCCGCACCTCCCGAGAGTGACCCGGAACCGGGCATGATGTGGCGCTGCCCGGACGATGACGAGGCCGGCCGGGAGTGCTGGTGGATCATCCTGCCGAACACCAAGCCCGTTGAGCCCGGCTTGCCGTCGGAAATCAGCTGGCGCACCACCGACCGGGCGTCGGCACCTCCGCATGAGATGTGGGAGGTGACCGGCACGGTTCCGGCCATCACCGTGAGTCCATCGATCGACGTGGAGTGCTGGCGCACCGGGCCGGACGGCACGCCGTACCGTGACGGCTCCCACTGGCACGGCTGGATACGTGACGGCGAGCTAGTCCCCGCGTGATCTTCCCGTCCGGCTTCAAGGGCTCGCCGCTCCGGTTCAGGCTGGAGAAGTGGCTCTGGACCGGCCTCACCCTCGCCGTGGTCGTCGCTGACATCTGGTTCCCGGCGCTCTGGGGCCGCATCTCGATCGTGTATCTCGCCGTCGTGTCCAACTATGCACTGGTCGCCACGTTCGCGTCCTGTGAGCAGGCGGCTGAAGCTAAGCAGGCCGCGCTGCTGCCTGACACGTCCCCCTAGGAGACCCCTTGCTCATCGCCGGCATCGTCTTGGCCCTGCTCGGCTGGCTGACCGGCATCGCCATCATCCTCTACCTCGGGGTGATCCTGCTTGTGGTCGGCGCTGTCCTGCTGCTGGCCGGGGGTCTCGGGCACTCTATGGGGGGACGGCGGTTCTGGTTCTAGCGGGGCTTGCCGCACGTCGGGCACTCGTGTTCTTCAGTCACGCCTAGTGGGCGGCAGCCATCGGAACCGCAGATCCACCCACCCTCGATCGGCGCCATCGGCGGCAGGTAGAAGAACCTGACGGGGAAGTCCGTCAGCAGCGCCAGCCTTTGCACCTGCTCGAAGGTCGGCACCCGCTTGCCGGATTCCCACTCGTCCACCATCGGTTCCTCGCCGCCGAGCGCCCGGTCTACCTCGGGGCCGTACAGCTCGCGCATGTCAAGGGCCGTCGTGATCCGCTGCGGGGTGGGGAACTGGCCGGCATAGAAGGCGGCCGGGTCGCGCTTCTCCTCGGCCGCGTCGATCCTGGAGAGCACGAGGTCGGCCCTCGCCAGCTTCGAACCTTTCAGTCCTCGCGTGCCGGTGCCCCGCCTGGTAGCTCGTTCCTGTCGCCGCCGCCGTGCCTCGGCCAGGTCGTTGGTCATGCCGCCCTGCCTTCGCCAGCCGACGCGGCAGGCATCTCGACCTGTGCCGTAACGGTCAGGCGGGTTCCCTCGGGGAAGTCGTCGGCATGAGCGTTGAAGCCGGGACCGAACGTGTACCCGCTTCCCGTCGTCGCACCTTCAGGCAGCCAGTACAGGCCGGGGGCCCACTCGGAATCCCGGAACCGGCTGCGGACCCGGCTGGCCACGACGGTGTAGGCCGTGGTCTCGTTGCCGGGCTTCAGGTTGCGCTCAGGGTGCTCGTGGCGGCTGCACTTGAACGGGCGTTCCTGCTGGCGCTTATAGGCGGCGGCCTGGTCAGCGCGCAGGTCATGGACCAGGCATTGTATTTCCCGACAGCCGGGTTCGGCGCAGGTGAAGGTACTGCGGTACTCGCGTCGGCTCACTTTTCCTCGTTTCCTGCCGGGCGCGGGATCGCGAACGCCGACACGTCGGCCTTGAGCCACGCCAGCAGCGACACGAGCGCATCGGCGTCGGGCTTCTGGCCTTGCGTAAGCCGCGTGATCGTGGACGCGCTCAGGCCGGTCTCTGCGGCCACGGTTCGCAAGGAGATATCTCGGTGCCGGGCCACGGTCGTGATAGCGGCAGCGAGGGCCCTTATGTCAAGCACATGGCTGGATAGGTCACTCATGCCTACTACCTTACCTTGCAACGCTGCGGCGGGCACGCAACACGCCGACGACGTTCCTGTGTTCGCCTAACGGTATTGAGCTGGCGGAACGCTAGAATGTAAGCGATAACCGAATAGAACGCCCCCGGCTCAGCGATGTTGGACGCATCGTTGTTCTGAACCGAGGGCAGCCACCCTGAAGCGACCAGGATGACAATGCCCAATCTTACGTGGGTGCGCTCTGCGTACCCCGCTCCCCCCCTCGCGGCGGCCTGATGGGGTGCGGCTCCCCGGCTCGCGAGTGCTTCACGTGGCACGTGCTGCCAAAGCTCCCCGGCGCGAAGCACAAAATCAGCGACGACGGGCAGCGCGATCCGTACAGCGTTCGCGTCAGGTGCCCCGCCCACGCCGACCGCAATCCCTCGCTCGGCATCTCAGTTGACGGTGACCGGATCAAGCTCAACTGCTTCGCCTGCGAGAACAACGCGAAAGTACGGCTAGCACTGATTCGCGAGTACAGCATCACCCCGGGATGCCTGCCGATCCCGTCGAAAGAGAAGCATGACATCCTCGACCGGCTCGCGGACATCCTCACCGCAGACACGGGCGACCACGCTGAGGTCAGGGTGCGGGCGCTCGCAGCACTAGAGGGTTACCCGGATTTGCCTCGGGGCGGCGAGCTTGCCCGGATCTCGAAGCTAGGCCATGTCGCGCTGGCCTCAGCCTACCGAGCGCTGAAGGCGCGGGGATCCGGTCAAGACCGCTAACACCAGTTCCTAGCCCTCAGCCCGAAAGCCTGTCAAATCAGCAGGTCATAGGCTCGGCGAATTTCTCAAGGTGACAAACATTCTCATGATGAGAAGCAGGTTTTTCTCGTGATGAGAAACAGGCATAGGAGGCAATCCGTATGACCTCGACCAGTTTCAAACTCGGCCGCCTTCCGGGCCAGATCCCGGTAGGCCTGCATGACCTGACCTACTACGCCGCCGGCAAGCTCCCGGCCGCTCCGGCGAGTGTCGCCGTACCGTCCGTCGCTGACTGGAATATGGACGGAAACGATACTTACGGCGATTGCGGCGTGGCGGGACTAGACCACCTGTTCAAGGCCGCTGCTGCCGACGCCGGCGAGACTGAGGCCTTCCCGACCGCCGAGCAGGTCGTGAAGTACTACATGCGGTACACGGGCGGCCAGGACTCGGGTGTGGTCCTGGCCGACTTCCTGGCCTACGTCCGCAAGCACGCCTTCTACAAGCACAAGGTGACCGCCTACGCTCCCGTGGCCGTCCATGACGTGCCCACGCTGACCTACGCCATCGACGCCTACGACTCGGCCTACGTCGGGATCACCGTCAGCAACGACATGATGTCCGCCGTTCAAGGCAGCAACGGCCCGTGGACATGGACGCTCGATGACCTCGGCGGCGGAGCGGCAGGCGGCCACTGCATCATCCTGGCGGGCTACGACTCGAACTGGCTGTACGGCGTGACGTGGGGTTCGACCATCCGCATCGCCTACCCGGCCTGGCACCAGATGTCCGACGAAGCGTGGGCCGTTCTGCCCGAGGAACTGGTCAAGGCTGGCGACGACGGCCACGGGATCAACCTCGCCGCGCTCAAGGCCGACCTGCCCGCCCTCGCCGCCTGATCCGCACCAACCACGAAGGGAACTGTCATGTTCGCTGCATTCGAGAAGATCGAAGCCGCTGTCCGCGCCGATTGGTCGGAGCTGTCCGGCGAGGCCCGCCGTGACGCCGAGCAGGCCATCACGGACCTGAAGACCGAGGTCGGCAAGGTCAAGGACCAGCTCGAAGCCGACGCCGCGAAGGCCATCGAGGCGGCCGGGCCGAGCGTTCAGGCTGCCGTTCAGGCCGTCGTCGCCGCTGCTGTGTCCGCCCTCGGCAAGCTCATCGGCGAAGACCTGTAACCCATGTGCCTCAACCCCTGGTGCCAGTCAACCCGGCAGGCACTCGCGCAAATCAACCAGCGGCTACGCCGCATCGACAGGAAGCTGGACAAGATCATGAGCAACCAGAGCACCGAGCAGGGCGACATCGACAGCGCCACCAGTACCATCGAGGGCGAGGTCTCGGACCTCGGGACCAAGGACACCGCCATCCAGGGTGTCGTGACCCAGATCCTGGCCCTGGAGCAGGCGGGCGCGGACACAACCAAGCTGCGGCAGGCGGTCGCGGATCTGCTGACCGCCCAGGGTGCCGACGACTCCACCGTGGCGGCGCTGACCGCTGCGGCGAACCCGGCGCCGGTTACGCCTTCGGCCTAGCTGATGCTGTAGCGCTACGGCGCACACAGAGCGGCCCCCGCTTCTAGCCTTCGGGCTGGAGGCGGGGGCCGCTTTTGGCGTTGCGGGAGAAGATTACTTGTTTGTTGCTGCTCGGGACCGGTCACGCGGCCTTGCTGTCCACGACTTCCCCGCGCAGTGCCAGCCCCTTGCGGAACAGCACCAGCCGGATCTCATCCACCTGCGCCGGCCGGAATCCCAGCCCCCTCAGCCCGGCCGCGTCCAGGGCCGCGAGCTTCCCCACGGTCGCGACACCCTTGCCCGTGAGCCGGCTCCGCACGGCCGACGTGACGTCGGCAGGCCACAGCGTGTGGAGCGGCGCGGCCAGCGGGTCCGTCACCCGCGCACCGCCCGCGAGCAGCGCCCGGACCTCCGCTTCCTTGTACCTGCGGTGACCGCCCAGCGTGCGGATAGAGGACAGCTTCCCCGCCTTCTCCCATCGGGTCACCGTTTTCGGATCCACGCGCCATAGTGCGGCACATTCCGCCGGCGTCAGCAACTTCTCATACTCCAGGTCTGACGGCATTTGCTGTACCCTCCCAGTTGTAGCCCCAGGACGCTGACCTGGGGATATGATTCTTTCTGCGGTTATAGCGGTACTCATTTGGCCCTCTCGGATGTTGCGGACATCCGAGAGGGGATCGGACTAAGCGGCCTGCCTGAGCGCTTCTTTGGCGGCGCTTTGGCGCTCGGCCTTGCAGATCTTGCATGTGCCCGTACCTCGTTTCGGGTGGACGTAGATGTTCTCTTCGATCCACGGGTGCAGGCCGCTGTTGCAGTGAGTGCGCGGCGGCTTGGCTGGCTTGAGCGCGTTGATCGCCGCCTGCCTGATCCGGGCACACGTCTTGCAGTAGCGGTGCCTCGCTCTGCCACCGCGACCGCCGAGCCGGCCGTCGAGAAGGTGACCGAACTCGCACGTCTCGCGCTTGGAGTAGAGGACGGTCAGACTGAAGCCGCGCTCCTTGTTGATGAAATCTGGGACTGGATCCCCGTGAGCCGGGTTCACGCACCCGTGATTCCGGCACAGGTGGTCATATTGCAGGCCATCCTCGATCGGGCCGACGAGCAACTCCCATACGGCACAGTGGGCCGGCATGAGGCCGGCCCCACGACCGCCGCGGCCGACGACGCCGTAGCCCTTGTTGGTCGCACCCAGCCACTCCCAGCAGTCGCCGGAAGCATCGATCTTGCTGAACACCCTTGCGGCGAACGTCGCTGATGTTCCGGGCACCGGCAGGAAGGTGAATTCCTCCAGCCCTGCGACGGAAACGTCACCCCGGCCTCTCGTTGGCGGGTCGCCAAACGTAACCTCTGACATGTCGCCCTGGTCCATTCAGGTCGATGTTTTACCCCTCGGACCTGCGCTAACAGGTCCGAGGGGCCGATATTCAATTGTACCGAAAACGGACACGAAATTAGTGCCTTGAGGTGCATTCCCCTCCCGTAATGGGGGGGGGCTTTTTTCTTATGTCCCAGACCGGGCGGCCCGGCTTCCCGGAACCGCCCGGCCGTGAACATCTAGCTGGCTACGGCAGGACGCCAGCGTCGGCGGCCCACAGCTCGTTGCTGTTGACGCCGGTCACCAGCCCCGTGCCGCCGCACAGGCCGTTCCCGGTCTGCGAGAACCCGTTCAGGTTGACTGTGGTCAGCTGCGGGCGGGTGGCATCCGTCGGATAAGCCGCCGCGGGGTAGTTGAGCACGAACGGCTCCGAGAAGTTCGTGTCCGACCCGTTGATCACGGGCAGCTCGTTGGAGTACAGCGGGTTGGACAGGCAGGAATCCTCCGTGTCCACCACCCACACTGTCTTGCTGGTGACGCCGCACGGCTGGAGGGTGACGCCCTCGCCCGCCGTCGCGGTGCCGGCAACCCCCGCGCACAGGCCCGAGTCCACGCCGAACGGCGAGTACTGCACCTCGAACGCGTAGTCATCCGTCAGGGTCGTGTTCGCGGGCTTCTTCCCGTCCGCGCACTTGCCCGTGTTCAGGTTGAAGTTGCACCCGTAATGCAGGTTCAGCTGCGCCGTGACGAGACCAGCCTGGTAGAAGTCCGACACCTGCCCTTCCTCGGAGACGGTGAAGTCCTCGGCCGGGTCGGAGTTGGCCTCGCGGAACAGGATGATCTTCTGTCCTACGTGCTCGCCCTGCTTGTACACGTCCATCACGAACTGGGGATTGTGATAGGTGCCGAAGCTCTTGGAGAACAGGTCGATGCACGACGCCCCGCACGACGGGGTGGCTGCACTGGCGGAGGTGGCGGCTACCGCGCCGACGCCGCCGATGAGGGTTAGGGCCGCAGTAGCGGCGAAGACCTTGGACTTGAGGTTGGACATTGAGTTCCTTGCTGTTGTGCATCGGCCGGACCCTGCGCCCGGCCGCTCATCGCCCCGGTGTTACGCGGGGCGGGAGTATGTGGTGGTTAGGCGACGCTCCCGAACAGGTCAAGCTGCTCGGCGACAGCGGCGACGACGGCCGGATTCGGGATCATCACGATGACCGCTCCCACGTCGGTGCCGGATTCGGCGAAGGCGCGGAGCGGCAGTGTCTCGATCGCGCCGCCCGCCCCGGCGATTGCCTCGCGAAGTCCGGCGGTCGCCCGGTCGGCCCGGAAGGTGACCCCGCTGGACATCACCGACACCAGCACGCCGCCCGGCTTGACGAATTGCAAGGCGTGCTGCACGTGAGCGACGTCGGCCTTCCCTGCGAACGGCGGGTTCATGATCACCCGGTCATAGACGGGCTCGGGCGCGACGGCGAGAAAGTCGGCGGTCGTGACGTTGCGCGCGTATCCGGCACTGCGGATCACGGCGGCATGCTGCTCGTGGAGTTCGATGCAGTCCACGGCACGGACCCTCGCCGCGACCGGGCCGGCTATCGCACCGTGTCCCGCCGAAGGCTCCAGCACCAGATGGGACGGACTGAGAGCCGCTGCGGTGATGAGCCGGGCCACCACCTCGGGCGGTGTCGGGAAGAACTGCTGCGTGGTCCGCTCGGACGTCACCGTCCCGGCATCGAGCATCCCCGCGACAACCGTAGCCGCGTCGGTGCTGAAGATGTGCACCCCGGCCTTGCGGTTCCACTTCCCGCCAGCCGTCTCGATCGCTTTGCCGACCTTGACGTACAGCGCGCGGTCGAGCTGGCCGGTCAGCTTGAGGACGTTGCCGGTGGTCTCAGCCGCCGCAAGGACGGCCAGAACGTCGCTGTCGAGCCTCATCAGGACGCCTCCCGGTAGGCAGCTACCCGCTCGCCTGCCGCGCTCATGCGGCGTCAGCCTGATCGGCGGAGGCCGGAGACGCGGCATTGCCGAGCTTCCGGGCTACGTAAGCCTCGATCGAGGTCCGCGGGATGCGCCTGGCGTTCGGCGCGATCAGGAACGACTCGATCTCCGGTGCCTCGCCGGTTTTGCCCAGGCCCAGCAGCTTCCACAGGGTCGCCCTGCTGATGCGCAGTTCTGTCATCGCCTCGGCGGGTTTGAGCAACATGGTCTTGCTGTCTTCTGCCACAACGGAAATATGTCACATGATCCGTACGTGTGCAACCACAACAGTATGTTGTAGTCTCCGGGAGTATGAATGACAGCAACGCGGAGGAGCTGGACCGCCGCCTCGCCATGAATGTGCAGTCACTGCGGGGCGCCATGTCGCAGGATGTCCTCGCGGCGGCGATGAGGGCGCGCGGCGTCCCGTGGCATCAGCAGACAGTCGGGCGCATCGAGAGCGGCCAGCAGAAGGTCAAGCTCGCCGAGGCCGTCATCCTCGCCGATGTCCTCGGGGTCACCCTGGATCGGCTCACCCTGTCCTCACCGGAATCGGACGCGATGGAAATGGTGATCAGCGCCGGGGCGGACCTGGAGGCGTCGGCCGGGTACGTGGCCAGGTTCGTGCACGCCCTGCTGACTGCCCGGGAGAGAGCGGCGAAGGTGCTCGCTGACACGGACGCTGGGCAGTCGCCGCGTGTCCAGGCGCTGCGCGCCGAGGCCGCCGTCCGGCTGGGCAGGCACACCCTGGACGCTGCGGTCGCCGAAGGGGTCAGGCGGTACGAGGAACACGAGGACCCGGAGAACCGGACAGGGCGCGGGGGGCAGCGATGACCGGGCCCCGGAAGGCCAACCTTGACTCGTGGATAAGCAGCGCTCCGAATGTACAGGGGTACTACGAGGCCAAGGTGTGGATGGGAACCAAGGGCGACGGCTCCCCCGACCGCCGGCACATCCAGCGCAAGACGCTCAAGGATGTCCGGGCCAGGGTCAAGGAACTAGAAGCGCAGCGCGATGAGGGCCGCGTCACCAAGGCGGGCAAGGCACCGACGGTCCGGGAGATGCTCGAACGGCACCTGGCCGTTGTCCTGCCAGGTCGCGGCCGGGCGCCGCGGACCATCGCCGACTACCGCTCCAAGTGCAAGAACGACATCTACCCGCGGTGGGGCGGCATGCGAACCGACCGGCTGCGGCGCGACCAGATCGAGGACGGCTTCGCCGAGATGCTGGAGAAGCACGCCCCGAGCCATGTCCGCAAGGTCCACGCGATCCTGTCCAGCGCGTACGAGGAACTCGTCAAGAGCGGCATCGTCAAGCGGAACCCGCTCGAGCATGTCCAGGCACCGTCCGCCGACGAACCCGACATCACCGCACTGACGCAGGCCCAGGCGCAGAACATCGCGGCCATCGCGATGGGGCGCCCGAACGGCGTCCGGTGGTCGGTGGGCCTCGCTACCGGCCTGCGGCAGGGTGAGGCGCTCGGGCTCCGCTGGTCCTTCATCGACCTCGAGACGGGATGGATGCGGATCTGGTACCAGCTCCAGCGGCTCGCGTGGGAACACGGCTGCGATGACCCGCACGCCTGCGGTATGAGGCACCACCGGTTGCCCTGCCCGAAGCCGTGCCCGAAGGCAGCCAGGAAGCAGGGCCGCAAGCATGTCTGCCCGCAGGACGGCGGCGACACGGCCCGGAGCGCGTCCGGGACGAGGGGGAAACTGTGCGAGCGCGATTGCACCGCCCATGCCCAGTACTGCCCGAAGCGCAAGCTCCCCCGCGGGTGCACTGAGATATCCGGGGGGCTGGTGCTGCGGCCGATCAAGGAGAAGCGGCGCAAGCGGGTGAAGCTCCCCCGCGAGCTCCTGCCCGCCCTGAAGGCCCACCGGGACGCGCAGTATCTCCAGCGGCTCACAGCCGACGCCGAGTGGGAGGAGAACGAGCTCGTCTTCACCCAGTGGAACGGCCGGCCGGTCGACCCTCGCCGCGACTGGGGCGAGTGGCAGTCCATCCTCGAGTCAGCCGGGATGTCGCGCCAGCGGCTGCACATCATGCGGCACACGGCGGCGACCATCATGCTCGAACGCGGCGTGGCCATCGCGGTCGTGATGCAGGCGCTCGGCCACTCCGACATCCGGATCACGAGCCGGTACAGCCACGCCTCCGAAGGGCTCCTCGAGGACGCCGCGGACCGCGTCGGGGACCTCTACGCTTTTGATAACAAAAGAATAACTGGAACCAAGAATGGTCCCACAGGCCAGGATCGTTAACGATTCTGGTGGTATATCTGCTGGTCAGATCGAGCCGCCTATCGGAATCGAACCGATGACCTACGCATTACGAGTTCGCTTACCCGGAGTATGCAGAGGGTCCTAGGCGTATATACGTGCAGGTAAAAGGCACTATCTATACCACCGTGAACTACTGCGATCGCGCAGGTATTGTCCCCGGAACTGATCCCATGACGGAGAGCGCGGAAAACAGACCGCGAGGCCTGCGCCGCTGCTTCGAGAACCGTTCGAAAGGAGCAACGCACGACCTCCGGGTCCGCCAGAGGCCTGGGGGAGCCGCCCGGAGGAGACTGGTCTCATGCTCGACACCTTCCCCGGCTCCGGCCGGACCCGGACAGCAGCGGGCGAAGTCCAAGTCCCAGCGTTAGCTGGGAGTTAGAGCGGCAGCGAGGGAAGAGGCGTGGGGGCGCAATAGGCAACGCGCGCCCAGGTTGCCCTGAACGCGCGTTCCCCTGCTCTACCGATTGAGCTACGCCCGGACGAGCCGAACGGCGGGACTCGAACCCGCAACCGTGGCGGTGGCCGGATTTGAACCGAGCGACCTTCGGGTTATGAGCCCGACGAGCTACCGAACTGCTCCACACCGCTGCTGATCATCTTACCGGGATGCGGGGTCATTCTCCGGTAGCCGCCGCAGCCGACCCCTTGCCGGGATCACCGCCTCGGTTTCATCGTCCAGGTAGCGGACCGCGACGTTGGCCGGTGCGCTCCGGGGCGACTCGCCGCGCCGCCACCGGACCGCCAGGAATCCCGCTCCCTCTGGGTAGCGCGAGGCAAGGATTACCGGACCCTGAGGGGTTATAAGGACGCAGCGGCGGGGAGGGTCGTAGCGTCCGGACATGCGGGAGCCGGGATCGAGGTAGATGCGGTTCGAGTCAGGCACCGGACACCTCCGGGGCAGGCGGGAAGCGGTCCATCTGCGTGCCCTCGGCCTCCATCATTCCGGCCGTCTGACCTTCGGCCCGGCGCCAGTCGTTGCGGCGCTCGGCATGCACCACGGGCGCCCTGGTTCCCGATGACGTGACACAGTGCCGGCCTGGCTGCGCTTCGCAGCGACGGCAGGGAATCCGGGCTCGCGGATCACGGGTGGCGCCGGGCTTGCGCTCGGCAGTCACTCCCCACGCCTCGGCCAGGATCGGTGAGGCTGCTTCCATGGCTGCCCGTGCGTCGAACTCATCCAGTCCTATCGCTTCGGAGACAGCATCGATGGCGGCCTTAGGAATGTCCATCGGTCGCCTCCAGTTGCTCCCGTACCAGCTTCTCCACGTCATCAGGGAGACGCCACAGGCCGAGTGCTCCCCTGCAGGGGACGGGATCGGGAAGCGGGCTGACGCTGGCCAGCTGCCAGTGCCATTGACCGCTAGCAGCCCACGGCGAGCAGCCGGGAGGGAGGGACACGGCAGGGCGCATGCACTCATCCGCGCGATGACAGCCGGTCAGCTCAGCCACGGCGACGACGGTGCCCTGTGCGGACGGCGGGTCATCCAGCCGGAAGCCGTTCACGACGATCAGGTCGGCGATGCGGAGGTCATCCAGATCCGCCTTGAACGGCGCGCTTTTGCTCGCGTGGATGGCTAGCAGGCCGCGGTGCCTCGTGCCCCGGCTGCGGTTCTCCACGTCTTTCCCGTGGCAGATGGCCCATGCCCAGGGTTGCCGGACAGAAAGCGCCCGCATCGGCTCACCCATCGGTGCCGCCCTCCCCCTTGGCCGGGAGAACCGCGGTCTCCGCTTCGAGCCGTTCCATCGCCTCGGCGATCTCGATGGCGGCAGCAGCGTGAGCGCGGGCCTCGGCGGAGGAATAGAACGCAAGATACGGCCAGCTCCGGTCCCCGAATCGCATGATGCCGTTGATGGTCCCGTCTTCTGATCGCCAGGTGTGGCCGGCGCGCGGGTCCGATGCGTCTCCGGACATGGTTACGAAGCTCACGGAGTCGCCTCCCCCTTGGTCAGCTCGCGGGTGATGCCCTCGCGGAGGGCGTCGGCGCAGTCCCGGTGAGCCCAGGCCCGATTCCGCGTCCCCGCGGCACCGGTTTTAAGTCTCGCGGCCACGGCAAGCAGCCTCTTTGACTCGGCATCCAAGTCATCCGCTAGCTTCAGTAGGGTGTCAGGCATTTAGCCGCCCGTCCCCTCGCCATGCCACTGGCCGAGCACGGAGCAACGCCCGCACGGATCATCGTCATAGCCGGGCTTGCAGGTACACGGCAGCGAGGCGATGAACTTCCCGGCCCGCTCGACCGCGGTGATGCAGAGCGCGACCTCGGCTTCGTCGCCGTCACGCGGGCCGAGATGCTCGACTACGGCGTCAGCGAGCATCCGGTACTCGCAGGCGTCGATGCTGCCCGGTTCGCAGTTGCAGAGGTTATCGGGGTTGTGGCCCTCGGTGTCCATGGTCTAGTCCTCCCCCGCCGTGATGGCGGATGTCGTGTCTGCGAGTCTCAGGCGCCAGCGGAACCAGCCGTCCCACGCGGTCCACCCGGACCCCTGCCAGAACGAGGCGGTGCGCCCGTCATCGAACCGGGCCTTCGCGTATGCCTCGCTGGCGGCGATCACCGTGCCGGGCACGATCTCCCCGCCTGGCTTCGGCTGGCGGGTGGAGTCAATGTGCTCGACGGCTTCTACCCGGTCGCCTTCGGCGAAGCGGGTTTCGGTGCTCACCACTCGGCTCCGAACCAATCACCGCAGCACGGGCACCGGCGCGCCTCGCACCTCGGGCAGTCGATCTTGTCCACGTCGAAGTTGGTCCCGAACTCCTCACCGCAAGCCCCGCACGTGAGGTCTCGCATCGGGCCACGGTTCGGCGGTGGCAGGTCGGGGGCCTTGAAGACCGCGCCGATGGAGGTGACGAATTCCGCCAGCCAGCTTTCGGCCTTGGCCTCAAGCTCGCCGCGGTCGCTGCCGAAACAGCGCTCGGTCGCCATGTGACTGAACGCGCAGGACAGCAGCCACTCGTCCTCGTCGGTCAGCGGAGGCCAGATGGTGAACGCCCGGCTGTCCTGCGTTCCGACGTAGCCGATGGCCCCTCCAGGCTCGGGCTGATCTTCCCAGCGGATGCGCTTGGTCTCGGAGGTGGTCATCGGTCAGCCTTCCTCGGGGATTCGGACGCCATGGACACGGGCAACCCCTGAGCCGCCAGCGCGTCACGCTCGGCCAGGACCGCTTCGGCCGCGTCCGCGATCCGGTCCCCTTCGGCCGGGCAGGTGGTGCCGTCCTCGTGCTCAGCCGTGACGTAGCCCTCTTCGCCGCCGTCGGTGCCGGTACTCAGCAGGGCCTCGATGGCGGGTGCCTCGTCAGGGCCGGAGTAGCGGGATAGCTGGCCGGGGATGGCGGCGGTGTAGCGGTGGGTGCGGGTGCACATGGCTAGGCCTCCGGGTTCTGGTGCGCATACCCGGCCGCGTCGAAGTACCGGACGTTCCCGGCCTTAGCGTCGGCCCGGCTGGTGATGGTGTGCTTGCCGGACAGCAGCGAAGTGACGGTGACCCTGGTCTCGACACCGCAGCCCTCGACGGTGAGGTAAGCGCACTCGATACGGCGGGCGCACTCGGGGCGCTCCCCCGTCTTCTGCGGCGCGGTGACGGTACCGGGCTGGAAGAACGACCGGCCGCCGACGTCTACGGTGTCGCCGCGCTTGAAGCTGGCGAGGTGGGCGTAGGCGGCTTCGGCTCGGGTGAGCTTGGTGTCGGTGGTGGTCATGCTTCAGGCCTCCGGGTTCGGGGTGAGCGCGGCGAGCAGGGCGGCCAGCCTGATCGCATCGGGGTCGGATTTGCGCCGGGTCAGTTCCTGCCCGGCCGTGCCGCCGGCCACGAGCGCCCGGCACTCGCGCAGGGTTCCGCAGTGCAGGACCGGCATCGTGTACGAGCCGTCCGCGACGCTGGGCCGGTGGTAAACCAGCCACGGGGTGCCGGAGGACTCCTCGCGCTCGAAGCCCCAGGCGCCGTCAGCGGTCTCGGCTCCCCAGCACTCGGGCCTGGTGAGTCCGGACCGGGTGATGCGCGGGCGGGTGACGGTCTCGCGGATCTCGGCTAGCAGGGCCATCTCAGGCCTCCGGGTAACAGCAGGTGCACGGGCAGCCTTCGGGGTGGCCGCAGGACAGGCAGGTCTCGTCAGGCGAAGACGGCCACGACGGGTAGGCGCGGCGGAACAGGTCGGCGTCCATGAGGATGTCGCGGGCGGTGAGAGCCATCGGTCAGGCCGCTTTCGCTAGATCGGAGCGCCGCACGGTGCGGCGCGGCTTTGCCATCAGCCGGGCCACGGCCACGACGTAACAGGTCTTCGTGGTGGCGCTCACCCGGCGCCGCCCCCACTCGCACGTGCAATTGCCGTTCACGGACGCGATGTGCTCAGCGTGGCCGTCCTCGCCCGCCGCCCGGTAGATCCCGGTGCGGACCTTGACGATGCCCTTGTCGGTGATGAGCTGGTCAGCCTTGGCGCGCTGCTTGTCGCTGAGACCGGCGAACGCGGCCTCGATGGCGGCGCAGCGGGGGCCGATGCCAGCGGCGCGAGAGGTGGCCGACCGCAGAACCTTGCGATGGCAGCGACGGCACTCGGCGGGCTGGTCAGCGGTTGTTTCCATGCCTGTGACACTACTAGTCAAGTGCCAAGTAGTCAACTGCAATGTAAGATCATGGTCATGATGTTCGCACGCCGACTCGTCGGCACCCACGAGATCGCCGAGATGCTGAGCGTCAGCAGGCAACGGGCGCAGCAAATCGTGGCGCACAAGGACTTCCCTAAGCCCTACGACGTACTGCACATGGGCAAGGTATGGAGGCGGCCCGCCGTAGAAGCGTGGGCCCGCGATCATGGCCGGCTGCCCGAGGTCGAGCCTCCCGCCGAGTAGCGCCCTCACGCCGCCACCCCGAACCGGCGCTCCCGGTACTCCGCCACCTTCGCCGCATCCCCCGGCATCAGTACCCATGCCGTCACAGGAGCCGCAGAGCCACGGGCGACGGGAGTACCGCACTCCGGGCAGTCGTTGTACTGCCAGGCCCCCAGAGTTGACGACACCCGCATCGATCGCTTATTCACGCGGGCGGTGCCGACCATGACCAGGCGGATGCGGTAGCCGCACAGGGTGCAAGGCGAGTCGGCCCGCATGCTCACGACCACGACGCGCCGCCCGGAACCGGCCGCAGGACCGTCCGCGGCTTGAGGGCATCTTTCATGCGGGCCACGACAGCAGCGAGGAGAGCGCGGGACGTGGCTCCGATGAGCTTCGCGACGTGCCTGCGCTTACGACGGGACAGCCACCAGCAGATTGCGGCGAGGGCGGCGTTAGCGGCACCGGCCGCAGCCCAGGCCCACTCGCCGGAACTCGCGGAAGTGACGGCCAGCACGAAGCCCGTGGCGCCCCAGCCGCCGTGGAACCGCCAAATCAGGGGTGCTATCCGGGACAGCAGGAATCCGTTCGGCAGCGGCGTCAGGGCGCAGATGAGCAAGCCGGTCATGCCGCCTCGGCCTCCGTCGCTGCTGCCGGTTTCGGCCCGGCCATCTTCCGCGCTTCCTGCACCTGCCTGCGCCACGAGCTGTACGCCGCCGCCAGCTTCGCGACATCGGCCGGCACTTCCCGCCCGGCCCGCCTGAGCCGCGTCGCCTCCGCGACGGCATCCTTCAGCTCCTGCGCGGTGTGCCCTTCCGGCTCCGGTTCGGGCTCGGCCTCGACAGCCCTCAGCTGCGGCAGGACCGTGAGCGGACCCCCTCCGACCCACGCGAGCAACTCCGCGTCCGAGCGTTCGTCCACGGGCACCATGGCGGCGAGAACGACCACCAGGGCCTTGGTCCCGGGCGGGGCATCGGCCAGGCCGTACCGTGCGAGGAACCGGGCGATGCCGTCCGCGTCGCCGTCGTGGACCAGGCCCGCGAGGTCGCAGGCGGGGCCGACCATGGACTCGGCGAGGTCGGCGCGGGACTCCCAGCTCATCAGGAACCATCCTCTGCGCCGATGATCTGCTCCAGGTCGAGCGTGAGTACTGCTACGCGGTCGCCGTCCACGGGGTGCTGCAAGACCATCTCGCGGGCCAGGACGCCACGGCGGATGCGCTTCCGCTCATCGGCGCGCACCGCGGCCTCGATCACAGGCATCCGGTCGGCCATCTGCGCATCCACGCCGCGAGCGATGATGTCCCCGAACCGCTCCAGTGCCGCCGCTTCGATCGCCGCGATTACGCCGGGCGGGAGGTCGCTGCTAGCCATGGTCGCTATCCCCCTCGGTGCCGATGGCCCGGTACCGGTCTATCCTGATCGCCACTGCGAGGCGGAGCCAGCCGGCCATGACGGTGCCGTCCTGCTCGCGCCGCAGCTTCGGCAGCCACCAGGTAGGCGGTCCGAGCATCAGGTGCGTCCATACGGTGCCAAGGCTGGTCTCGGTGCGGCGGGTGCGGTTCCGCTGGCCGGGCTGCATTTTCCCGGACGAAGGAACCCGGCTGAGCGCGGCGGCCACGTCCGCGTCGGTGAACGGCCCGGCCTGCGGCTGACGGTGCAGGGTGACGACGCGCCGACCGCCTGGTTCGCGGCTCGCGATCACTAGAGTCATCCGGTCCTTGCTGAGTCCGTGCTCAGTCATGGTCGCCATCCCCCTCGGTGCCGGTAATGGTTCCCGTGATGCTCCCGTCGCCGTGCTCGCGGTGCCAGCCCTGGAAAAGAGCGAGCTTGCCGCCGGCGCGGTGGCGGATGCGGTCCTGGTCCAGTCCGTTCGCGAGGATCAGGAAGTCAACGGCGGCGCAGACATCGGCGATCTCGTCTTCCAGCCGCTGCCGCAGGTCCGATCCGTCCCAGTAGGCGGATTCCCCGTTCGCGGCGACGATCTTCATGGCGACCTGGATCGCCTCGGCGCACTCCTCGGCCATCTTGGCCAGTCCGGGCCAGCGGTCGCTTCCGATGCTGTAGGGGCCTGCGGTCATGACTTCTCCCCGGTCCCGACCTCGCGTGCTGGAGTGAATGCCCGGAGTGTCTCGCATGCACCGCACCAGGCGAGCTTGCAGGCGGTCTCGTCGCTGTAGATCCAGCCCTCGTGGCCGCATTCGAGACTCACCGTCACCTTTGCGGCGGCGTTGGCCGGCGGGAGTGGAGCCTCTTCCCCGGTGCCGATGACCCGCCGGACCGTCAGGACGCCAGTCAGCAGGTTCTGGTACTCCCGCCGCATCACGACGGCGTACGGGTGCTCCTCGCCGGCTTCCTCAAGCCACTGCTTGCAGTAGACGATGGCGTCGAGCAGTTCCTCGGACAGGTCACGTAGCACATCCCGGCCGTTGTGAGCCTGCAAGAGGTTGCCGTAGCGGTCTAGGCCCAGCTGCTTGCGGGCCGCGAGGTCACGGACGACGGCGTGGATCTCGGGGGCCCGTCCGCCGGGATGACGGCGGCGGACATCCTCGGCCGCGAGGTCGTGCATCGACGGGCCGTCGTTCGGGACGGGGAGCTGCTGGTCGCCCGGGCGCTGGCGCAGTTGCCCGGCCGCTCCCGCCTCGGCGGGTGCAGGTGCGGGCTCGAAGTCGTCGGCGATGTCCCGCAGCTGCTCGCGGAACTGATCCCATCGCTCGCCGTAGAACTCCGGGGCGGTGTAGAGGAGGTTCTCCCGGTGCCTGTCCGCGGCTTCGGTCAGCTGCCGGGCCAGTGCCGGGGCTTCCGGCTGCTCAGTCACCGCTACCTCCGGACTTGAGTGCGTATTCAAGTTCGTCCGCGCATTTACGGAGCGCGGCCCGGTAGCCGTCCCCCCACGGCGGCACGGCACCGTCCCGCTCGCCCAGCCTGCGCCATTCGGCCACGAGAACCGCGGCTTGCTCGTGCTGGCCTTCGGGGACCATCTTGCGGAGGGGTTTTGCCGGGTGACTTGGCTCGTACAGTTCGCCGGTGAAGCCGAGCCACGGGGTGTCGCCTGCAAGCTCATTGCAGTACTTGAAGACGTCGCCGTGCACGTCCCGGTAAATCTCGCCCGGCTCGTACTCGGGCTCACGGGTGGCGCCGATGACGCCGAACGCGGCACTAGCCGCCGCCTTGGGATCGAGCACGTCGCCGCGCTGCTCGTAGTACGTCGCCAGTTCGGCCTCGGTGATGCTCTCGGGGGTGGAGGTCACCGGGGCTCCCAGTTTCCAGCGGCGTCGAGTCCGAGTTGCGCGGGCGGGATCGATGCAAGCAACTCGTCATCGGTCGCGCACTCGAAACAGCGCTCGTCAGGTCCGCAGTCGCACGGACGCGGGCCGCCGGTCTCGTCGGTGGTGCTCATCAGGCCGCACCCCCGAGGCCGAGCACGCGCGCAATCTGCGGCTCCTCGTAACCGGGCCCCTTGACCAGCTTGCCCTCGGCCGGGCTGTTGTCCTTGGTCATGTTGGAGCGGAAGATCTCGGCGAACACGGCGTCGGACGGGATGCCATAGGCCACGGCGGTTCCCCGCGTGACGTGCTCGATGTCCCCGAGCGCGTCGGCGATCTTCACGATGTCGCCCTCGGCGATGGCCTCCCGCAGCTCCTCAACCTCCTCGTCCAGCAGGGCCATGCGCAGGTCGCGCACCCAGTCAGGGATGCCGGCGGTCGGGGTCTTGGGCATCAGGCCGTTGTGGATGGCCTTGGAGGCGTGGAACTCGCGCAGCATCTGCTCTGGGCTGGTCATGGTCTCGGTGGTGGTGCTCATCGGTCCTGGTCCTCTCGGTCGGGATGGTCTCGGGTCAGGGGGTTACGGTGGTCTCGTTCACGCTGCTGCCCTCAGTTCCGCGGCGAGCTCGTCACGGTGACGGGCGGCCTGCTCTGGCGCGACCGGGGCAATCAGCCGCTCGACAGGCCAGCCGTAGCGGTCGAACGCCGCGGTCCACGCGGTCTCGCAGGCCGTGCACTGGTAGTCGGCGACCCGGTGGCCGTTGATCTCGGCGGCGGGGGTGACGGGAAGGGCCGCGGGTGCGTCGCCGGGCGGGCAGGCGGGACAGGCGTCCCGGAGGTCGGGGAGATCGTTGGGGATCATGCGGCACGCTCCATCGCGGGCGGCGTCCCGTCGCAGCCCTTTGCGCAGATGTGAAGCTCGGGGTTGATGCCGTCGCTCCGGACATAGCACTCGCTGCCGTCGCAGGCTGAGCAGCGATGGCACGGTCCGCGGTGGTACCACTCGCTCACGACAGGCCCCGTATCGATCCGGGCCGTCGAAAGGTTCAGCTCATGCACGTCCTCGGCGGTCCAGCCCGCGCCACGAGCACTCCACCAGCACGACCAGTCGTTGCCGCAGGCGCAGCGGTACTCAGCGCGCAGGTTGTCGCCGTCCAGGGTGGCCCCGTAGGGGCGCACGGCAGGTGCCGTCATCGGGTTGTGCTTCTGGCAGCAGTCGGCCAGCGGGGATTTGTCGCTCATTCGAAGCCTCCAACGACAGATGAGGGGGTCCATGTGGGGTCTACGAACCGGGCGAACCGGCCCTGGAAGCCGACCGTGGCCACGCCGCGGGCACCGTTGCGGTTTTTGTCGACCAGGAAGTCCGCTTCACCCGCCCGCGGTGACTCGGGGTCGTAGAAGTCGGGGCGGTGGATCAGGACCGCTACGTCGGAATCGTTCTCGATCGATCCGGTCTCGCGGGCGTCGGACAGGGCCGGCCGCTTGTCCTGCCGGTGTTCCGGGCCCCGGTTGAGCTGGCAGGCCATCACCATCGGGAGGCGGAACTCGCGGGCGATCTCCTTGAGATCGGAAACCAGCTTGGTCACTTCCCGCTGGCGGTTCTCCGCGCCCGGCGCTCCTTCCATGAGCTGCACGTAGTCGACAATCGCGAGTTGCGCGGGAGCGGTGCGGGCCATGCCGCGCAAGCGGGCCCGGATATGCGCCGGGGTGATCTTCGGCGCGTCATCGATCACCAGCGCCGAAGCCGCGAACCGCGACTGCGCGGCGGCGATCCGGTCCCAGTCGTCCTCGCTGAGGGTCTTCTCGGTGATGTGGCTGAGCGAGACCCCCGACTCCGCGGCGAGGAGGCGGTCGCCTACCTCGTCGCGGATCTGCTCGAGCGTGAACAGGATGCAGGGGATCTGGCGGCGCAGGCCCGTGTACCGGGCGAGATCCTGGACCACCACGGACTTGCCCAGGCTGGGGCGGGCGGCGACCGTCACCAGCTGGCCGGGGCGCAGCCACGGGATCAGCCGGCGCAGCTCGGCGTACGGGAACCGGATCATGCCGGGCGGGTCCGGGGATTCCAGCCGCTCCAGCGTGGACATGTACAGGTCCGCGGCGGTCACGGCGTCCGTGCGGGAGGCCGACGGGACGGCGAGCGCGTCATCGACCAGCTTGCGGATCATGTCACCCTGCTCGTCGGCGTCGAACCCCGGTCCGGCCGCGGCCTGCCGGGCGGCGGACAGGGCGTCCAGGAGCCACCGCTGCCGGGCGGCGCGCTGGACCGTCACGGCGCTGGTCATGTAGGCGCCGGTCGCGTGGGCGTACAGGTCGGCGAGGATCAGGCCGGCCTGGCTGGTGCGCCAGATCCCCTGCTCGGCGGCGACCAAGCGGGTCAGGACCGCGGCGAGCCGGGATTGCACCGCGCCCGCCGCGGCCTCGCTGCCGTCCCCGGCCAGGCTGCCGCGCTTGGTGAGGTGGCCCCCCTCGGTGAGGTGGCGCACCGCTGCGTACACGCCGCGGTGCGCGGTGACGCTGAAGCAGTCGTCCCGGTCCAGCACCTCGAGCACCTGCTCGGCGGCGTTCCGGTAGGCGATCATCGAGCCGAGCACGGCCTTCTCGGCGTACACCACGTCATCGGTCCGGCCCGGCGCCAGGATCTCGTCGGCGAGGTCGGTCACGGCTGCCTCCTGCGGTCCGGGCCGTCCATCTCCACGATCAGGGCACCGTCGGCGAGCCGGCTGGAGATCCGCGGGCCGAGCAGCTTTTCCAGGTCGGTGGTGTTGGACGAAATGACGGTCGGGGCTTGCGCCCCCCACCGGGTGTCGGCCAGTTCGCCGAGGTTGTCCAGGTCCCATTCAGACAAGCGGAACGCGCCGAGGTCATCGATCGCCAGCAGGTTGGCGTCACGGCAGCGGGTGAATGCGGCCGGGTCGGCTGTTGCCGGGGCGAGGTAGCGCCGCAGCCTGGCCGCGGAGGTGATGACGACGGAGCCTTCATAGCCGGACATGACGGCCAGTTCGGCGGCCTTCCAGATAGCCCAGGTCTTGCCGACGCCGACCGGCCCGGTCAGGACCAGGTTCCGGGACTTGCCCTTGGCTAGATCCTGCGCCCAGTCCCCAAGATCCGAGTGGAGTTCGCCAGGGGCAGTGAACGCGACCGGCCGGTGTGCCAGCAGGTTGGCCATGAGGCGCTGCCGTCGTTCGGCCAGCCAGATGGCAGCGGCCTCGGCGTTGATGTCGTCGGGTGTCATATGCGGGTCTTTCCTTTGCCGTAGACCTGATCAGTAAGCGGGTCGCCCGCACCGCCGCGGGAGTAGTCGCGTTGCGGTTTCTTCGGGCCGTGCCCGTTCTGCGCGAGGCGGTTCCGCGCGTCTGCGTTGATGGCGTCGTTCACGAAGTCATCGAGCAGGGATGTGTTCTTGCTGGCGAGGAACCAGTCGGCAAGCCCTTTGCGGATATGCCGGTCGTCCCTGCCCTCGGCGACGAGCTTGCCGATCTGGCGGGCGAGCTTGCCCTTGGTCTGGTCGGTAAGGTCGCCGCCGTTGCCGCGCACCCAGTCGATAAAGCTGGCAAGGATGGTTTGGGCTGTCGGCGCGGTGGGCGCGTCAGCGTCCGCCTCGAAGGATGAGGGTTGTTGTACTGAGGGGATAATGAGGGGTAGTGAGCCTGTTTCCGCAGGTCCAGGACTCGGCTCCGAACCCTTTCTCGCCGATTCCGAACCCTTTCTCGCCGATTCCGAACCCTTTACCTCCGGTTTAGGGTTCGCTGATTCCGAACCCAAATCGGCGTTAGTAGGGTTCGCTAGCTCCGAACCCTCAACGTCGCCTTTAGGGTTCTCCAGCTCCGAACCCTTACTTTCGGTCGTGAGCGGGAGCATGATGAACCGCGCCGGGGCGCCGCGATGGCCGCCGCCGTCGCGCTTGAGGATTCCCTCGGCACACAGTTCCGTAGAGATGTTCGACACGCGGACCTGGGACCTGCCTGTGCGATGGGCGAGAACTTCTCTCGTCGGCCAGCCGGCGCGGGTCCGGTCGTTGGCTTTCTCGGCCCAGGCGATGAGCCAGAGCTTGTGCCCGTCCGGGCCGTGGTAGTGGTCAAGCACCTCGCAGACGAGCCTGATGCCCATAACCGCACCACCTCCGCGCGTGCGGAGTGCTGGCCGTGCACAGGCTCCGAGAGGGCCTGAATCCAGATGGTGATGCCGATTGCCACTAGTCCCCACCATCTTGCCGTTCCCGTTCTGGCTAGCTGCGTTCAGTGCAAGCATGACACTACATCATGTTAAGAACACATGCTAGTTGGTCGTGCTCACAGGTCATGCGTGTTAGCATGAGGTCACGCATGACTTGAAGTCGTGCGTGCAAATCACCGATGATGGAGATGTGACCGACGTGGTGGACGACCTTCTGCAAGCGGTAGAGACCGCGCGGGCGAGCAAGACCGCCCATGAGCGGGACCACCAGCGCGTCATCGACCTACTTGTTGAGGTGCGCCGCCAGCGAGGCGAAGAACTCGGCATCGGTGAGCTCGAGGAAATGATCGGCAAGTACCTCGACCGCGCGACTATCAGCCGGAAGACCACGCCCCACCTCGGCGGGAAGCCGCCCCGGAAGCGCACGCGACGGACCTCGCGCTCCTGACTTCCCCCGGTACGCCGAAGCCGTCCGGGCTCACCCCGGACGGCACCCGCCCCCCATGTCGTGCTCAAGACGTCACCCGGCCCTCTCCGTCGCTGCGCTCTTGCTGTCCTGAACTGCTCCCGGCCGGTACTCCCGGCACCCGCAGAGAGCCCTCATGCACTCGCCTCGGGGGTGGTCAAGCTCTCGGTGGCTGCACCGGCAGCGGGGCGTAGCGGCGGAACGAAGCTCCTCCCGCCGCCTGCGCTCCGTCCTGCATGCGCGAGTCCTGACGCAGACGCCCTCGCGGTTGTCGCTGCGCAGCGGTCCGCCGCAGATCCCGCAGGGGCCGGGCACCGGGCCGGGCATCATGCGGCCACATCCATCCGCCTGATCCCCGTAGCCATGGCGAGAACATGCTCAGCGAGAAGGGGCGGGACGGCGTTGCCGATCTGCTGATGAGCCTTGGTCGCCGAACCCGAGAACGGATAGCCGGGCGGGAACGACTGGAGCGCCGCAGCCTGCGCCGGCGTGAGCCGTACCGACCCCACGGCGAAGTGGGCCTCACCGCCGCGCTCGCGTCCCTTGTGGCCCGGCCTGCCAAGTCGAGGGTCCGCCAGGACGGTCGTGGCCGGGCGCTCGAAAACCCAGCGACCGCTGTCCCGTTCCGCGTAAAGCGCCTTCCTGGCGCCGGAACCGCCGACCTGCTCGTCAGCCCCGCCGCGGTTGCCTCCCGCGGTGGCCAGCGTGAAGTACGGACGGTCCGTCATGCCCCAGCCGAGCGCGTCCGCCATCGTCACCCACGGCGTACCCCAGAGCCGGCAGCCCTTGCGCTGGTCGTAATGCGTGGCTTCCGGTCGGCTCGCCTGACGGGCGCTGGAGGCGATCAGGAACGCACGCTCGCGGACCTGGGCCACGCCATAGTCCGCAGCGTTCAGGACACCCGCCCACGCGCTGTAGCCCATCCTGCGCAGCTCCGCGGCGTACACCTGCCACAAGGGCAGCACCGCGGCGACCTGCTCCATGGCGATCCACTCGGGACGGCAGGCGTATATGTAGCGCGCGGGCTCGGCCACCAGCGAAGCGGACCGCACGGCCTTCCAGATGGCCGCGGACCGCTCGGCGCGGGTCCACTTAGCGTTCGGCCACCACGCTTTCCGCAGCATCCGGGCCATCTCGCGGCGATGGGGGGCGCGTGTCTTCGCGCCCTCGAAGGCGTCAAGGATCATCGCCTCGAGCACGTCGGTGACCGCGGTCCCGGCGCGCTTGCCCGCGGCACTGAACGTCGTACAGGGCGGCGAGGAGATGAAACCGGAGACTTTCCCGGCCAGCTGCCCGAGCGGATAAGTCGCCACGTCGGCGCGGATCGTCTTGTGTCCTGCCGCGGCGCGGGTCAGGCAGGCCGCGACGTCGAGCTCTATCCCCACCTCGGGGATGCCCAGCGCTTCGGCGGCGACTGCCCAGCCGCCCGGCCCGGCGAAGGTGCCGAGAGTGATGCCGTTCACGCGGTACCTGCCGTCAGCCCGTTAGCCCGGCGCACCACGTAGATCGTCAGCTCGATCCGCGGGCTACTGCTGCCGCGGACCACATCGGCGACTAGCTGCGTTACCTGGCGATCGTCGTGCCAAGCCACCGAATTACAGGCGTCGAAAAGTGACTTGGACAGGTTATCGAGATCGGCTGTCTCGCTCCGGACGTGGAAGACGGCCCGGACACCGAGGTCATCGCTTTCGTTGCGTTTGACCCCGGCGCGCAGCAGCAGCCAGCCGACCTTCTCCTCGTACTGCGCTAGGCGCTTGGTCGTGTAGCTGTGCGCCTTCTTGGTCCTGACCCGCTGGCCGGCGATCTCGGTGTACTCGGCGGCACTCGTCCGGTGCCGGTCTTTCGGCACGGGCTCGAGGTCCAGCGTCATCCGGACGTAGATGTCCTCACGCGCTGGTGGCCGCAGCCACCAGTCCACCCCCGCTGTGAACCCGGCTGAAGGCGCGAGGCTCGCACTCGCGCCTTCAGCCGGGAAGCCTGCCCGTCCCCGGGCGATGGCGGCTGCACGGTCCGGGTGCGCCTCTCCTGCCGGGGACGGGTTCCCCGCCGCTGGCTGATCCGCAACAGAACGCAGCGACGGGATAGCCCCTGCTGCGGACGGTGCGGTGCGCAGCGGGGACGTTCGGGAAGCTAGGCGAGTGCCCTCGGTTCCGGGAGGGAGGGCACTCGCGGCACGGCCGGGCGGGGGGGCCGACCCGGCCGTGCGGTCCGGGGAAGGCGTTGCGGGGCGGTTCACCGTGCGCACCCTTGCTGCTTGCGGTAGCCCGCATCGAGCACGGCCAGCGCGATGTCCGTCATGGGCACTCCCGGCCTGGCGGCTGCGGTGAGGACGGCGACCAGGCCGGCTACCTCGTCAGGCGAGGGGGGAAGCGGGGCGGGTGACGGGGGCAGCGGGGCGAGCCTCACGCGGGTGGCCGAGCGCCAGGACGCGGCGAGGAAGGCGGCGATGGCCACGGCTTCGACGGCGGCGATGACAGCGAGCATGCTCATGCCGTCACCGGCTCAGCAGCGAGAGGAAACGCCCAGTTCCAGGTGGCCGACGTCCATTCGATCTTGCTGGTGTCGCTCACAATCCCGTCTCCCTCGCTGCTGCTTTCGCGGCGGCCTCACGCCGTTCCCGTCGGGGCTTCATCACCGCGTCGATGAGCGCCCTGTCACCCTTTGCCGACCCGAAGCCCGGTGCGCGGGTCACCTTCATGCCGGTTCCGGTCACGGATGCGACGAGGACGAGGCGGCGGCTCACCGGGTGCTCCTCTGGCTGGCCGGGAGGGTCCACTGGGATACGTCCTCGGGGGTGCTGTTCCTGGCCGCCTCTCGGGCCGCGCGGTCGCTGCGGCGGCGCTGGAGTCCCTGGCGGATCTCCGAAACGGCGATGCCGCCGAGAATGAGCAGCTCGATGGCGAGGGTTGCCAGCCACTCCGTCATGACGCTGCCGCCAGTTCCGGCCGCTGGAGCAGGTAGCCGGTCCCGTCCGGGCCCAGGCCGTCAGCAGCGAGCCACAGGGTGATCTCTCCGGCTCCGAGGGCGTGGAGCATGACCCCGACGTTGCGGGGGTCGAACTCCGGCGTGGTGCCGTGGCGGATCCAGAACCCGGCCGCGTCGTCCCTTAGGTGCAGCTCGAACCTCGTCGCCGCGCCGTGGCATCCGGTGAACGGGTCACCGCAGAGCAGCAGCGCGTTCGCGCACGAGTTGACCACCTCGTCCCGGCATCCGCCGCTGCCCCGGCCGGCCCGGTGGTGGACCTGGCCGCCCTTCTCGCCAAGCCAGACTCCGCAGCCTTCACAGCAGGCATCGGCGACGTCGCCCCGCCCGGCCCTCTTGCGGACCAGCAGCTTGACCTTCGGCGTGAACTCGGACGGGCCGGGCGGGACGAAGCTGCCCGTGGCGCTGCTCTCCTTCGCCGCTGCGCTCTTGACTCCCGGTACCGTCCCCGTGGTGATACCGGGGACGGTCCGGGCCCGCGGGGTGGCGGCCAGGGGCGTCCTGCGCAGCGGGGCGGACCCCGGCGCGATCGTCGACCAGGCGCCCGGTGCGAACGGTGTCCGGGCCAGGCGGGAGTTGTGAGCCGTGGTGCGGGTCACTTCAGTTCCCCATCGGCCGACCGGTGCCCGGCTTGGCGGCCGCTGGCCATGCGGGATCTTCGGCGGACTGGCCGTTCCCGGCAGGCTTCTCGTCAGGTGCGGGGATGGCCTGCGGCTCGACGATCTCAGCGTCGAGAATCTCGCGATCCTGCGCTGCTTCCGGGATGCCGTTCCCGGTCGCGGCGGACGCGGACGCGACGGCACGTAGCTGCTCGCGGCGGTACTCGGCGGATGTGGGAACCCAGGGCTCGAGCCGCTTAGCCGCCGTCTTAAACCACATGGAGCGCCCCTGGAACTCGGGGTGGCTAGCGCCGGCGTCCATGCGGTTCCACGGGCTGTACTTGTCGTCCGCCTTCCAGCCGCCCGAGGCGCGGGCTGCGAAGACGTCGTTCCGGTTCAGCAGCACCGGCCGGGACCAGTCCCCGGTCAGGAACTTGGCCACCGCATACACCCCGACCATGGCCCCGCGGTCCGGGTCGCCGTCATCACCGAAGAAGTCCGCACCGCTCGTGCCGCCGCGCTTGGCGGAGAAGTCGTGGACGGGCTTCTCGTCCTCGTTCTCGATGTACCGGAAGTAGTCCTTGGTGCAGACCTCGCGGACGATCACCTTGCCGACCGCACCGGAGCGGTACATGCGCTCGATGACGCCCCGGTATCCCTCGATGCCGAGGATTCCCCCGTCGCGGGGGGTCAGGTAGAACTCCTCGGTCCCCGGCTGGTGCCCCTTGGCGGCGCAGCGGTACAGCGCGACGAGCAGCGTGTCCGGCTTGGCGATCGCATTCTGCATCAGCTTGTCGCTGGCAAGCAGCGCGGCCCACGCGGTGCCGAGGAAACTCTTGACGTCCACGTGGTCCGGAAGGATCGTCTCCAGGTGGCGGGCCTTGGCCCACATCAGCTTGTCGACGCCTTCATCGCGCTTGGCCAGCGCCCTGGTGATGGTCTGGGCAGTCATCGTGATCCCCCTGCGGTACGAGCCGGAACGAGCTTGTTGACGGTGCAGGCCTTGCGGACGTGCTCTTTCACGTCGTAGACCTGCCGGGTGGCGACGGGCTGGCCGTCCGGGCCGAGCACGCGACGACCGTCGCCGAGGCGGGCGCGGATGCGGTTCTCGGCGAGGCTCTTGCGCCGGTCGGCTTTCTTGACGGCGGCGCAGGCGGCCCGGTACTGCTCGGCGAGCGTCTTGCCGATGGTGATGTCGGTGTCTTCGAGGGACGGGTGTAGCCGCTTGAGGGCGTCACCCGTAGACGGGCGCCAGTCGACCTCGGGCGGCTCGCCGTCCTTGATGCTTTTCATGAACAGGGCGGCCTCGTCGCGCATCAGCTTGAGATCGCCGCGTGCGTCGTCGTCCATGGCCAGCTCGTAGACGCGGAGCTTGCGGGAATGCAGGAACAGGCAGGCGAGAAAACCGGTCTCGACGCCCATGACGTCCATCTGCCAGAGCTTCTGGCAGCGGTAGTGCACGGGGATCTCGTCGGTGCCGTCCTCGCCCCACTCGTCGTAGGTAGATGAGGTCTTGGCCTCGAACGTGGCGTCGGGGATGACCTGGAAGTCGCCGCCGGCCCAGAACCGGTCGTTACCCCGTTCCCATATCAGCCGGTCGGGTGTGGCCATCTGCCACGGACGGGACGGATGGAAGTACAGGCTGCGTCCGTCGCCGCCGAGAATGAACTCAGGGCGCTGCTCGGCGAACATCTCGCAGACCAGCGACTCGAAGTGGCGGCCGACCCGCAGGTCAATGCTGTCTTCCATGCCGGCCAGGTCGCCGCGCTTGCGGTGCCACAGCGCGAACGGCGACTCGAACGGGCTCAGTCCCATCACGACCGCGATCTCAGACGCCGTGATTCCCTCGTTGCGGGCAGCGAGCCAAGCGGCCTCGTCCTGCGTCGGAATCAGGATGGCGCTCACCGTCCGCCCTCCTCTGCCGCTGCCGGGAGCAGGCGGGCCAGCTCCTCGGCCTTCTCGAACGCGTTCTCCGCTGCGGCGTAGAGCGCGCGACGGAATCCCTCCGGTCCGGCCTTGATGCCGGGGAACCACGCGGGCACGATCCCGTGCACCAGGTCCCGGTACTCCTTGAGCGCCGCAGCCGCGGGCATGGCCAGGGCAGCTGTCTCCCCAGGCCATCCGGCCTCGCGGGCCGCGCTGTAGGCAGCCTGCGCTTCGGCGGCCAGTTCGGCGTCGTAGGCCGGAGCCTCGGCCTCGGTCGCGATGGCGGTCATGCCTGCCCCCCGGCCATCTCGGGTGCGTAGTACTCAGGCATCGGGACCGGGCCGCTGTAGGTGAGGCAGGTGCAGTGCCGGGTCTCGTACTGAGAGAGGCCGGTCGCGTTGATGCCCAGGCTGTGAGCCCTGGCGAAGCCGCACTTGCCTGTGGCCGGATCGTGGAAGCTGTGGTGGTGGCTGCACCCGCAGACAGGCTTGACGGGCTGCGGCGCCTTAGGCCCCTTGCGGCGGTTCGGTAGGAACCGGCCGACCAGGACGCCGATGATGGCGACGGCGGCGAACTCGAGGCCGGTCATGCCTGCCCCCTGGCCGTCAGAAACGGGGCCGGCTGACCGTCGGCCAGCGCGGGGGGAAGAGGGGAGAACCCTACGTACATCTCGTAAAGCTCGCCGAGGAGCTTGGCGCAGTACGTCTCGGTCATGAGGTGGGACTCGACGGAGAACCCGGCCTTGTCCGAGATCGTCCCGAGGTGCATCAGTCCGTACCGGACGCCTTCGACGTCCTCGTATCCCTCGTGGCGGGGGGAGCCGGTCAGCTCCGCGATGATCCGCTTCCCGTCCGGCAGGACGGAGCCGAGGGCGGACTCCGGGAGCGGGGTGGGCTCCTGCGCCTTCCCGGGGGCGCGGCCGAAGCTCAGGGGATTCTTCATGCTGCCACCCGCTTGAAGCCGGCCGCGTCCGCACTGTGGAACATGCGGCTGGCCCGGTAGAAGCCGTTCCCGGCGCGCGCCTCGATCAGGTCGAACTCGGGCCCGAGGTCGATGCCGTCCGGCTCGACGGTGAACCTGTCCAGCTCGTAATCCGGGGGCGGCGGGATGGGGTGAACTCCCCGCGTCCCGAGTGCGCGCAGGCCCGCCTTGCAGGCAGCGCGGACGGTGGACCGGAACAGGGGCAGGTCGCGGAAGTCGGCCCGGTGGTCCCAGCGGTACGGGGCGAGGGGCTCGCGGTTTTCCGGGCCGTCCCATGCCCCCCACGGCGTCGCGGGGACGGCGGCCGGGGCGTACATGCGGGCCAGGTCCGCCCGCTCGGTGAGGATCCGCGCGGCGGCCTCGTTCTCGCGAGGTTCTTGCGCGGCAGGCCGGGCAAAGGCCTCTGGCGGCAGGGCAGGGCTGACTTCCGCGTACCGGTTGACGGCCTGGGTGAACTCGCCGGGCTCGCTGATGTCGGCGAGGTCCAGCAGCCGCGAGGCGGTCAGGGGGTCCTCTGCCTCGACGGCGGGCGCGGGGGTGTTCCTGCGCCGCAGCCGGGCGAGGATGCCGGACCGGGGCGCTCGGGGCCTAGCGTGGCCGCGGACGGTGCCCGCTGCCTCTGCCTCGCGCGCGGCGTACCCGGCGAAGTAGGCCCCGGTGTCGTAGTCGGTTTCCGGGTCCAGGGGGACGGGATCGCCGTGGCGGCCGGTCACCGCTTCACCGCCGCGACGACGAGGAACACGAGGCCGGCGACGAGGAGGATGGCCATCACGAGGGCGGCGCTGATCCACAGCGGCGACACGACCCACCACCAGCTCCACGCGATCTTGTGCAGGAGCTTGAGCACGATGAAGGCGATGGTCAGCAGGCCGACGAAGCCGATGCCGCCTGAGGATGACGAGCTTGTGGTGTTGCTCATGCCGCCGCCTTACGCTGCGCGCCCTGCACGATCAGGAAGCTGGACGGACTGTGGTGGGCCTCAAACGTGACGCGGCCGAACTTGACGGCAGCGACCTGCATGCCATCGCGCGGCACCACGGCGGTACCCATCTCACGGGCGATGGCCTCAAGCTCGGCCAGCCGCTCCTCGGTCGTGGTGCCCTTGAGGGGGATGTTGATGTTCCTGGCTGGTATGCGCCGGCTCAGGTCCGGGTTCGCCCTGAGGAACGCCCCGGCGGCCTCAAAGTCGGACGCGATGTCCGCTTCGGGAGGGGCGGAGATGGTGGTCACTGGGCTTGTTTCTCCGTTTCCGGTATCGCCTGTTATGCTTTCGTCATCCGTTTCCGGATAGCCCGCAGTGCCACCTGCGGGCTTTTTTATGTGCGGGCACTCATGCGGCGACCTCTTCCGGCTCGTCGTCCTCATCGCCGGTTTCGTCTTCGGCCTTGAACATCTGCTCGGTCTCGAGCCCGAGCACGGCGGCGAGGACGGGCACGACCTTCAGCGACGGGCGCTTGACCCGGCCGCTTTCGATCAGCGACAGGCTCGACCGGTCGAACTTGAGGCCGAACGCCCCGACCTGTTCGTGCACTGCGCCGGCGACTTCGGCCTGGGTGAGGAACTTGCCGAGACGTGCCTTCTGGATGGCTTCACCGTCCAGGGGGGGTGCGCTTGTCTTGCCCATGAAGCCAACCTAGTGTGAAGGTGTGTTACATGCAAGCCTCTGACGCAACCTTCACGAAAATATTTGGGCCTTCACGGTTGTATACAACCGTGTTAGCGTTCGCGGCGCGGGGGCCGGGTAAATGCGCTGAATGGACAGCCGTCGTGAATATGTGTGAAGGTTTCGTTATGCAAGAACGCCCGGAACCACCCCCCGAAGGCAAGCTCATCGCAGCCGCCGCCGACCGCATGAGCCTCTCGATCCGGGAGGCAGCCCGCCGCGCTGGCATCAGCTACGGACGCTGGCGCCAGATCGTCACCGGCTACCAGAACGTCTCCCCCGGCAACATCGCCGCCGTCCGCGCCCCGGCCAGGACACTCGCGAAGATGGCCGCCGTCACCGGCATCACGCCCGAGCAGATGGAGACCGAAGGCCAGCGCCCCGACGCCGCCGGGATCCTGCGCGAGATCCTGAGCGGGATGCCGGACCACGGCCCGGCCTCACTGCCCGCCCTGCCGGTCAGCCGATCGGGCGCACTGGAGCGCAACGGCGACATCTTCCCCCGCATCGACCCGGCCATCCAGCCCGACGTCGACCGCGAGTACGAGGACATCGAGCCGCTCGTCATCTCCGCCCTGGGGGAGCACCCGGAGACGCGGCTGCGGGGCCGGTGGGTGTTCGGCGACGGCAACGACGCAGCCCGGTGGGATTCCTTCACAGACCTCGGGTGGACCTTGTGGCAGCGGGCGATGGCCGTTGCCGTGGCGAGGGTCATCCACCGTCAGCGCGGCGACGATGACGGTTACGCGGAGGCCCGCTAGCCGGGCGCTGTACGCGATTCCCTCCCGCGCGATTGCGCAAACTGTGACGCCGCTGTAACAATGTGGCCTACACGTGGCAAACGGCCTGAATGCCGCGTCTTGTGGAGTCGGCGCGCCTGGTGCTGGGGAGCATCAGGCCGCACGACGATAGCCGCGGAGGCTGCGTTAGCACGGGTGCCCGGAAAGGGCACTGGGGAGGAATGACAGCTATGGGTGATGCGGCAGCGACACCGGGACCGGACCGGGGACGGCGGCTTGAAGCGCTCATGTCCGCGGCACTCGCGGGGATCACGGAGAACCGGGAGCTGCTCCGGCAGGACATCCGCCAGCGCGGGGAGCTCACGGAGCTGATGCTCAACGGGGTCCGGCTGGCCGCCCTCGAGGAGGAGATCCGGTCGGCGATGATGTGCACGGCCATCAGCGCGCCGCCTGACGCCCCCGCGCCGGGTCTCCCCCTGATGAGGATCGTCAAGGGCCAGCGCTGACCGCCCCTTCACCCCGGCGCCGCCGATCGTTCTGGTGCACGTCATCGTGCGGGACCGCGCCGGACGGGTGTGCGGGAGCGGGACCGGCGCGGTCCCTTCTTGCACGGCGGCGACTCTCTCCCTGGGCGCTCCGGGGGTCAGAACGGCCGCCCACTGCCGCCGTGAAGCCTGAGGCCTAGCCCGGTACGCTGCCAGCCTGGACGGCCAGCTCCCTGCGCAGCTGCTCCGGGTTATCACCGGACACTGTCATCGCCCACCAGACGGGCGGGTTGGCAGGCGGGCGCCGCCATGCCCCGCCGATCCTCGTGGCCCAGAACCGCCCGGTGTCCGACCGGAAGATCTGCCACCTGGTGAATTCCCTGCGCAACGCCGCGAGCGGTCCGAACGTTTCCGCCCCCGCGGCTTCTCCCCTTGCCGCCATGCCCGGAACCTTCCAGATAGCTGGATGAACCCTGAATGCAAAGGGACGGTACTCTCACAATTTGAGAATCACAAGACAAAAGCCGCAGGTGACAGAGACCTAGCCTTCAGGCCAGCACTCCATCGCCACGGGAAGCGCCAGCTCGGCCAGCTCCAGTGCCTCCTTTGCAAGAGGCGCTTGCACGACCAGCAAAATCAGCTTGGTCCATTGCTCGTCCGTCAGCCTGGGCGCTGACTGAGCATTCACCCAGCGTGAGACCACCTGCTGGCTTCTCTCGCCCAGCAGGTCGGCCAGAGCGCGCTGAGCCGACGGCTTGCGCCCCGGTGCTGCGTGTTCCTCGCGCAGCCTGTTCACGGCGATCGTCACCACGTCGTACACGCTGCCGAGATAGATCAGGCGCCCGATGTAAGGCGGCGGGATGATGCCCTCCGGCGCGTCCAGGAACGCGACCGTGCCGTCGAGGTCCCCGTAGACGGAATCCTCTGTGTTCGGAGTTCTTGTCGCCGGTCCGGTCATGGTGTCTCGTCTCCCCATCCTGGTGCGGTGTGTGGTGCGTAAGGATGCGTGCAGCCGAGCGCGCGCCGGGCGTCTTCTACTGCCTGCCGGTGCTTCGCCGCCTCTGACAGCGCGCGGTCCCGCTCGGTCAGCGCTTTCTCCAGCCGCTCTTTCAGCTCCTCATCGGCGCGCTTACGGCGGACATCGCTGATCTCACCGATGGCGTCGGCCGACAGCCCGCAGTACGGGCAGGGCTCGCCATTACAGACCGCGGCCAGCACATTGGACGTGTGGGCGCCGCAGCCTGGACACGTCATCTTGTCGCCCACGTCGTCTAGTCTCCCGTCGTCTCGGCAGCGCCGGGCATTGTCTCGGGGAATGACGGATACCACAGGTCGCCGGCCTTTATCCACCAGCGGCCGTCAGTATCCATCTGCCACTCGCGGCCAGCTCCGTCGGTGTGGTCCCCGCGTCCTGGCGGCGGGGATTCCAGGGGCCAGCCGGGACCACTGGGAGCCCTCCGTGCGGCAGATTCGGTGTCCTCGGTCATGGCGTCAGCCCCTCCGGCTGGTCGATCGGGGGATTCCGTATCGCGTCACATGGCTTACCGCAGTTGCGGCAGATCCAGTACTGCGTCGTGTCTCCGCAGACCAGCAAGCCGTCTCGGCAGCAGCCGCTTACCCGGAGGCCGGTCGTGGTGTCAGCCCTCCGTCGCGATCACAGTCAGGCATGACGGCTCCATAGGTGCACGTAAGTCTCACGGGCGGCGAGGAATCCGCTCAGCACGCCCTGCTTGTTCGATTCGTCGCCCCATGATGAGGCACCGATAGAGCGAATCCGCTCGTCTAGCCATACTAGGTACTTGTCACCGGCGGGCTCGGGCGGCCGGGAATCCTGCGGTGCGGACTCGATCTTGTCAACCATGGTCTGCAGGAAGCTGGCGTAGCGCCGCATTTCCTCCAAAGTGAACGAGTGCTCCATCCGGCAGAGCTTGATGCGGGGGCCGTCCTCACTGCGCTCAATCTCGAAGGCAGTATGCGGTTCACCCTTCCGGGGGCGTTCAGTCTCGGTCATGGTGTCGTGTCTCCGTTCGTTGGGGCCAAAGCGGCGGCGAGCAAGAACAGGTCGCCCGGGCTGGTCGCCTTGGAGTGCAGGTCCCCGGCGTACATCACGAACACATGCGTGCGGGTGACACTGGTGATCACGCCGTCTTCCCGCTCGCCGTAGGCAGGCGCGTACACCACTCCATCGCCGATGTGAGCCTCAGCCTCTTCGATCGTCATCGCGTGTCTCCGTTCGCTGGGGGTTGTGACCTTGGAAGTGACAAGGGCCACCCCGGACGCCGGTTGCTGCGCTACCGTAAGCGTCTGACTCGCTACAGCAAGTAATACGGGGGGACTCATGCTTTTCATCGCGGCCTACCTTGCCATCTGGATCTTTTCTGGCCTGGTCCTGTGGCTCACCGGATGGGCCAGGGCGGCGGCGAGGGTGATGGGCAACCCGGGCAGCTACGAGGTCGCCATCTGGTGCGGCGTCTACGGGCTGGTGATCCTGGTTGCGGCCAGCTATCCGTGGCGGGCCGTTCCGCAGCGGTAGCAGTCATCGAGTGCCCGCAAGGCGAACGGCCGACGCACCGTCGCACAGCTCCTCGTACTCCTCGTGCACCGGGCACCACACAAGCCCGGTCACCGGGATTCCCGACTCGGCCAGACAGCCGGGCACCGGGGGCGGCTCCCATGGCGGCCAGTATTCGGCGGTCTCCGAGATAGCGGATGCAGGTTCGGTCTCACCGATGAAGACGGGAAGCGGCGGGGCCGTACTGGCTGTCGGCTCGGTCCCGTGGCTGGTTAGCGTCCTGTAGAGACTCTGGTATTTGCCCTTGAACCACTTCTGCGCAGTGAGCCACTCGCAGTAGTCCGTGTCGGCGGCCACGACCTCGACGGACTGCCCCTTGTACTTGCCGAAGGGGATGACCTCGGGACTAATCATGCTGCCTCATCTCCCGTTTTCTCGGTTCGAGAATTGGTCGTCCTGTTATTAGCATTGCCGCCAACTCTCACCGTGAGAGTTTTGGAGCTATCACCGTGAGAGCTACTCGCACCGTGAGAGTTTTCTGATGCGGGGAAACACCGAGGTGACCTTTGGTTCTTGCTTTCGGCTTGACTAGTGGGGTAACTTCCAGAAGTCGGGTCTTGCCCCCGCGCTCCGGCCCTCTTGTAACGGTACGCACTGGCGTTAGAGATCGTGCTCGCGTCGGCGGCCAGCGCCTCAAGCTTCTTCCCTCTGGGCAACTCGCTCATCCCGCGCACGTGGGCCAGCGCCAGCAGTACCTTGTGGCCGTCCTCCATGCCTGCGGTGGTGAGCAGCCGGTTCAGCTGTTCGATCAAGTCCTCCTGTCGCTGCTTCGAGATGGGCAGGCACTCATCAGGTACGCCCTTGGCGATGAGTTCGGCCCGGACTGCCAGCTGGTCGCATCCGGCGTGGCACTGGTACCAGATACGGTGCTTGCCGGGGTTGACCGTGAACGAGCGGTGCCTGTCGTCGTGAGCCGGGCAACGTGCGCTGTAGCCATCATCGAAACCCTTGGCCAGGTCCCCTTTGTAGAACTCGGGGTCGTCTAGGTGCGGCTTGACGTGCCACTCAAGACACTGGCGTTGCGGCGCGTTGCAGGCCAAGCACACCCCTCCGTTCGCGCATGCTCAACGCGAGGTCGGCGAGGTAGTGCCTTACGATGGGCACTGGTGGATTCGTCGGCTACTCGCTGATGATCAGCTCTGGCCGGGCGCTAGAACGCCCGGCCTTTGCTGTGTCCGGGCTAGCTGCTGTGAACGATGCCCTCGATCCCGACCGGCTTAGGGTCAACGTTCCGCAGCGCCCCGGTCGGCTCGCCGAACTCGGTAATCCTGCGATGGCAGTCCGGGTACAGGTTCGCGTCGTCGGGGCTGCACGTGGCGTGCAGCGGCTCGCTGAGGCTGGTAAGGCCCGCGTATCCGCGCGGCGACCGGCCGCCGCACTTCTCGCCGCAGTGGTAGCAGGTCCATTCGGAAAGCGGCGTCGTCATGCCACATGCCTCTCGGAGTACATGCCGGCGAGCGCGGGCCGGAACGGTTCGAGGTGCCGTTGCCACAGGTCACCCAACGCGGTGGCGTTGGTCGCGTCGTTGTCCATCAGGTAGTGCAGGTGCCGCAGCCCGTGGAACAGGACGTCAATGAACCGCGGTACGGGCGGTTCTGTCGGCGCATGCGTCGGGGGCTTGCCGACTGCTTCGGCGAGCGCCGGCGTGATCGGCTGAGCGGAAGGCCAGTAGTCGCGGGCGAACCCGCCGACTTCCATCGCCGCCATGTAGGTCAGGATGACTGCCGTTCCCTGAGGCCTCCACGATGTGGAGTGCAGGGCGTTCGTCTCGGTGATCCCGTAGCCCCCGAGAAGGAACTCAACCTCGAAATGCAGGTCGCTGTCCGCCATCACGTTGTCTGACCGCCAGGCATCGTCGCCGCTGATCAGCCATAGTCCGACTTCATCAGCAACGACTGGCCAGACCTCCACCCGCACCGTCATCGGCTCTAGCATTGCCGTCCTCCTTCTCTCGGGCCTTGATGAGCTGGTCGGCGCGAGCCTTGCTGATCCCCACCTTGTCGGCGAGTTTGGCTAGTGACAACTGCTCACGTTCCCTGATGCGGAACATCTCGTTCTTGCGGATCTCGGCCGCCCGGTTGTAGAGCTCCTGGATCGCCTCGGCCAGCTCGCGTATCGCGGTCGTCCTCGCGTCAGATCCGTCCATCGCGTCGATGCGGTCGAGCAACTTGCGCAGCACGGCGAGCGCGCTAGCGGCCTCATCTGCGAGCGGGGCATTATCCACCTTCCAAGCGTATAGCTCTAGACCCGTTTCGATCGTCTAGGACTTGACGACTGTCGTCTAGGTCTATACGTTAAGGGGTAGACGGCCAAAACGGCAAGCCGGGCCAGACCGGCTAGAAGGACGGAGAACGTGGACACTGCTTCGGAACGAGACGCGGAGGACCGGCTGCTTACGCCTGCTGAGGCCGCAGCGCTTCGCCGCGTCTCCCCGAGGAGCCTGCGCTACTGGAACGCCTGCGGCCTCCTCGACGCCGAGAAGACCCCAGGCGGACACAGACGCTACCGCGAGTCGAAGGTTCGCGCCCTCGGCACCGAACCTGAGCGGGCGGCGGCCTGATGTCCGACCTTTACGCCGCAGCCCGCGAGTGGCTCTCCGACCTCCACGACGACCACGACCCCGCCGCCCTCACCGACCGGGAGGTGCGTGCTGCTGTCGGCCGGATCTGCGCCGGCGGCTGGACCGCCTTCGTGAACAGCGGTGCCCGGTGAACCGCACCCAGACATACGAAAGCGGGGCCGCACTGCAATGCGGCCCCGCGAAAAGCCAAATCCCTAGCCTGCCGGAAAGGTACCTGACCGATGCCCGACACGATAGCACCCGTAATCCCCTTGACCCCCCGTACCCAGTCCCGCCGTCCCGCCCTGTACCCGGAGACCCCGCAGGAGACGGCGATGGCGATGGCGATCTACGCGTCCCTGTGCGACGACGCGATCCGGCAGGCGTCCCGGTGACGGACATCGCCGCCCTGAGCAAGGCCCTGGACCACGCCTCCGCCGCCGCCTGCGTAGCGAAAGAGGGGGACCGTGGGTCCGCCGCCCGGCTCGTCAGCCTGGCCCGCGCGGCGCTGGCCTTCCCTGTGCCGTCCCGCGAGGCCGACGCCTTCGCGGTCATCCTCGATGCCATCGGGCAGGACGCGACCCCCGCGCGCACCCTGGCGGAGATCGCCGAGACCGCCCTCCGGGCCACCTGCGGCCGGTGCTGGTCCGGTCCCGGCCAGCCGTGCGCGAACGCCGGACCGGGAGGCATGCACGTCGCCCGCTTCCACCGGGCCTTCCGCCGGGGACTGATCAGCGAAGCCGACTACGCCGCCGTGGCGCTGGACGAGCGCACCGCGTTCGGCGCGGGGATCGTCCTCGGCGGCGAGCACGCATCCGGCCTGACCGCGTGGGAGCGGTGGAACGCGGGACTCCCTGCCCGCGGCGGGGACGAGAAGCGCCGCTACCGCGAGTACGGCGCCTGCGCTAAGGCGGCGTCATGAACCGCGCCGACCGCGAGCAGTGGGCAGCTGCCCGCACCCTGGCCGACCTCGGCGAGCTGACCGCCCGCTGGCTGGAAGGCGACCTGGCCTCGCAGCCGGCCTATCAAGCCGGCTGCGGCCCGGACCCCGAGACCGAGCGCCTGATCCCCGTCCTGGCACAGATGAACCGCGCCGGGTACCTGACGTCCGGCAGCCAGCCCGGCTACCGCATCGGCGACGAGAAGTCTGATCAGCGCGCAGCCGTGGAGGGTTTCGCCGCGCAAGGCACCGCGCTGAGGCTGATCGGCACTGCGCAGCGCGCGGCCTTGCGTGTCGTCGCCTACCCGCCGTCGATGATGCCCCGCCGCCGCGTCCGTTACGACGACGCAGTCCCGGTGACCCGCTACCGCGGCGATGACGCGACATGGTTCGGCGCTGCCCGTCCGCGCCGTGACATCCGCAGCCCCGTCGTCGGCTACGGGATCTGCCGCAAGGAGGCCGTGAGGTCCCTGTGCGGTGCGTGGCAGGTCACGATCATCGATCCCGAATGGGGCCGCAACGATCTGCTCTGGGACGCACTGGCGGGCGGACTGCCAGCCGGGGTGGCGTCATGAGCGTCACGGCCCTCAGCTGGCGGTACAGCGCAGCCTGCCGCGGCGAAGATCCCGAGCTGTTCTTTTCGCCCGACGGCGAGTCGCCTGCCGCCCGTGAGGTCCGGGAAGCGCAGGCCAAGGCCGTGTGCGCGTCGTGCGAGGTCACCGGGCCGTGCCTGGACTTCCGTCTCAGCTTCGAACGGCAGCGGGATGACGACGTGTGGGCCGGGTTCGACGGGGACGAGCGTTCGGCGATGCGTCACGCGCTGGTCAAGCGGCAGCAGCGGAGGGCGGCCTGATGCTCAAGTGGCCCGGATTCGGCCAGGACCGCGAGGCCGAGCGGATGCAGCAGGAGCGCCGCCGCGAGGAGCAGATCAAGGCCGACAACCTGTCCGCCCGGATCCGCGCGGACTTCCAGCCGCGCCGGGTCGACCCCGCGATCGGGCGGACCTTCGCCGACGCGTCCGCGCTGGGGCTGTATGACGATGCGAGCCGCCTCCGGGCCTTTCGCGAGACGTGCAAGCGCGGGCGCCGGGAGCGGGAGCAGTTCCGGCGGGTGCAGGCCCGCGTCCAGGGCCGCCGGGGGAGGAACTGATGGGCCGCTGGTTCCCAGGCATCCGCACCGGGACCGCCGAGCAGGCCGCGGCGTTCCGCAAGGCGGTGCGCGACCTGCACACGCAGGCCCTGTACGAGCGCCGCGCGGGCATCCGCGAGGAGACCCCTCCCTGCGACGACCTCAACGGCCGGGTACTGGAAGCCGAGCGCCCGCTGAGCCCGGTCCAGCGCTGGTGGCACTTCCAGCGGGTCGACGCCGAGCAGGACCTGATCCGCCTCCAGCGGGAGTCGGACCGGCAGGAGCGGGCGCAGCGCGCCCCGAGGAGGTCACGGTGACCAGGCCGAAAGACCCGGCTGTCGAGTGGCTGGAAAGCGCTGAGGGCGAGGCGTGGAGTCGCGACCACCGCCGTGCCGCTCACGCCGGGGAGTCGCATCTCCCGAACCACATCGCGTCGGTCAGGCCGACGCCGGGCCGTGATCCGGTCTGGGACCGGGCGCCGCGCGACCGGCCCGGCATCCGTAATCCCGAGCACGACCCGTCCGGGCGGCCACCGCAGCGGAGAAGGAGGTCACGGTCATGACCGCAACCGCGAGGTCTCCCGGCAGGATCCGCCGTGCTGCCGAGCTGAAGCGGACCGTGATGGCCAGGGCCTCCGCTCCGTACGTCCTGACCTACGGCACCGCCCTTGCTGCCTCCGGGGTCGCCGACTACGCCGGTCACGTCCCGCCGCTGGCCCCGCTTCCCGTCGCCGTCGCCGCCGCCGGGCTGATGCACGCCGGGCTGAAGCTGTGGGAGGACCGCGCCTGGCACCGCTCCGGCGGCAAGGCCGCCATGCGCGCCCGCCGGAAGTACCAGGGCACCGCGACCCGCCGGGAACTGCGCGCCAAGCTGTCCCCGGAGACGGCCGCCCGCCACGCCCGCCGCACCTGCCCCGGCCTCATCCCGTCCGCGGCCGCCGTTTCGCTCGGCCGCGCTAGAGGCCAGGATCTCGCCGGTTCGCTTGAAGACTCCTACCTCGTCATAGCTCCTCCTCGCACCATGAAGACCGCGCTGATCGCCGGGTGGGCGATGAACGCCCCCGGCTCGCTGCTGGCCACCTCCTCGCGGGTTGACCTGTACCTCCACACCATCGCCGCCCGCGAGGCCGCGGGCCCGGTCTGGGTGCTGAACCCGGACGGGGACGGCGGCATCCTGTCGACGCTCGCGTGGTCGCCGCTGGAGGGCTGCCAGGATCCCCGCACCGCGATCCGACGGGCGGGCGCGCTGATGGCCGCCGCGCCGTCCGACAAGGGCGGGAAAGACGCCTACTGGGACGCCAAGGGCGCCGACCTGCTCCGCCTGATGCTGCACGCCGGGGCGCTCGCCGGGGCCACCATGCGCGATGTCACCGCGTGGGTCCGTGACCCGTCCGCCCCCGCCCCCGCCGCGATCCTGGCCAGCGAGTACGCCGCGCCGGGCTGGGCGCAGGCGCTGGAGGCCCTGTGCGCGAACGACGAGCAGCTAGGCCACGTCGCCGCGGGCGCCGCGGGCGCGCTGCGCTGGATGGACGATCCGGAGATGGCGTCGACCGCCTGCCCTGTCCCCGGTGGCGGTTTCGACTGCCGGCTGTTCGCCGACGTCGGTTTCGGCACCGTTTACATGATCGGCTCGGACCGTGAGCACGGCTCGCTCGCCCCGTACTTCGCCGCGTTCACGGACGAGCTGTTCGAGGCAGCCAAGCAGGCAGCAGCCGCGAACGGCGGACGGCTCGCCCGCCCGCTCATGCTCGCGCTCGATGAGGTCGCCACCATCGTGCCCGTCCCGCTGCACAAGTGGACCAGCGTGGCCGCGGGCTACAACATCACGGTCATCGCCGGGATCCAGGCGCTGTCCCAGCTGACTGCCCGGTGGGGCGAGCATGACGCGAAAACCATCAAGACCAACTTCACCGTCAAGGTCATCGGCGGGGGTTTCACCGACGAGACCGAACTGGAATCCCTGTCGTCGGTGTGCGGGATGCGGGACACCTGGGATCACACCAGGAACCCGGACGGCTCCAAGACCCGCACCCCCCGGCAGGAACGCCTGTTCCCCCCGGAGCGGATCCGGATGCTGGCGAAGTGGCACATGCTGGTGATCCACCGCAACACCCGCCCCGTCGAGGCGGTCATGACGCCCGTCTGGGACCTGCCTGGCTACCGGCAGGCGGAACTCCCCGGCCAGGACGCCGCCGCCCGCGGGCAGGTGCAGCCTGCGATCGCCGCGCCCCGCCGCGAGCCGATCCCGATGCCCCCGGCCCCGCCGTCCGCCGTCACGCAGAAGCCTCCCGTCCCGGCCCTGTCCGGGTCCGGGTCCGCCACCGCGACACCTGATTACGCCCCCGAGGAGGCAGTACCCGCATGGCACAACGCGACTACAAGAGGCTGAGCCGCAGGGGAAGGCACCTGATACACCGCCTTCGCCGCACCAAGCACGCATCCGTGCAGCACGTCATGGTCGGTGAGCTGGTCAACGAGATCCACCGCTCCCGGTGGAAGCGGGCAGCCCCGTCCACCCCACCCGGACGCCCCCAGGCGGGACACTGGCGCCCGCTGAACCGCCGCGCCAAGAGCCTGCTGACCCAGTTGCGCCGCACCAAGGTATGGGCGGTCCAGCGCCGTCTCGTCAAGGAACTCGTCGTCGAGATGGGGAAAGGCCGGAAGCGCGTGGCCGACCGGGTCAAGGGACTGAAGCCGACCCGCCGCCGGCGACGTCGGTCCAGCAGTCCGTGGTCCGGCAGTGCGCCGGGATGGACGCCCGCACGTCCGGCACCGTCCGCGCCCGCCCGTACCCCCCGCCCGGCGGCCCGTGCAAGCGGGCAGACCCGCACGCCCAGGTCCGGCACCCGTGCACCCGGTGTCGTTCACAAGCCGATCAGCAATGGCGAGCACTGGCTCTCGCGGACGCCGGAGATGCTCGCGGAGATTCGCCGCGACCCCGCGGCCGGGTGGGACGACCCGCTGCCCGGACCTGCCCCCGCCGCCCGCCCCCGCCGCACCCCGCCTGCCCGCACCTGACCTAAGGGGAACCGTGAAGACCGCCGTCATCGTCCGTGCCGCCGTCACCATCGGCTGGCTGGCCGGGATCGCCCTGATTCTCGCCGGCTGGCCGCTCCCCGCCGGCCTGGCCGCCCCCGCCACCGCGCTTGGGGCGGCTCTCGCAGGACTGCGATGGGGCGGCGGACTGCGGACACGGGCGACGACGGCGGCCACCTCCCTCGCGGGCAGGCTGCACCGGACCAGGAAGACAGGAGCAACCATTGAGCGCGCCTAGCGTCCTCGAGCTGAACGGCATCGCTGGCTGCTGCGATGACGAGGAATGGAAGCTAGTCCCGGCGTGGCCGCATCATGAGGCGAGCAGCTGCGGCCAGGTCCGGATGCTCGACTACCTGGACGCGGCCGGTCGCCTGCGGCTCGGTCAGATGCTCCCGCAGCACCCGGACAAGCGGCCCGGCAAGGGCTACCTGTACGTGACCCTGCGGGACGGCCAGCGCAGGCGCAAGGCCGCCGTCGCCGTGCTCGTGCTCGAGGCCCACCGCAGCCAGCGGCCCGGCCCCGGCTACGAGGCGTGCCACAACGACGGGATCCGCACCGACAACCACCTCGCCAGGATCCGCTGGGATACCCGCGAGGCGAACCTGGAAGACATGGCCCGGCACCGCCTGGAGCGGGCTGTGACAGAGCGGGCCGGGGATCTGTCACCGGACCCCTATCTCTGTCATAAACTCCAGGTCAGGTGGGGTGCGGTCAGATTCCGCGGTCTGTCACAGCTCTTTGTCACCAGTGACCGTCCGCACGGCACAGGAAGGTTCCCTCTTCCATTCATCTGTCCGTCCTTTTTTTCATCCCTCAACCCTCAGACCCTCCGGTCTCTCCGTTCCCGGAGGGTCTCCCGATGACAGACCTCATCGGCCTGATCATCGTGGTCCTCGCGGTGTTCGCCTTCTCAGGTGTCGCGGGCCACTACGACAGCCGCATCCGGCGCCACGGCATCCACGCGCTCGTGTTCCGCTGGCTGACCGCCCACCAGAACTGGGCGGGCAAGAACGTCACCAACCGCGGCTGGTTCCGTCCCGGCACGAAGGCGCTCACCCCGACCGGGCATGCGCACCGCCGCTGGTACCTGCCCGGCTGGCAGCACGCCCTGTGGCGGATCCGCAACACCGCCACGGCCATGCTCGTCCTCGCTGGCCTGCTGTTCCGGTTCCGTCCCACGCTGGAGTACCTGGGCGTCACCGTCGCCGCGGGGACGGCTTACGGGGCGTGGCGCAGCCGGTCGTGGCTGGAGGGGTACGGGCACCGCAAGAATTACGTCAGGCCGCTGCACATCCGTCTCGCCGCCGACGCGGGCATCCCCGTGGCGAACAGCCCGGAGTCGTGGCTGGACATCCCCCGTGACCTGTCGTATGCGGCGCTGACGTGGCCGAAGGGCGCGGCGCTGCCCAAGCCGCAGGACCGGCAGGCGATCGCGGCCACGGCGGCGTCCACGCTGGGGATGTCGGGCGCGAAAGCGTCGTGGCAGTTCACGGGCCCGCGGATCGGGCTGCGGCTCACCCCGCCCGTCCCGGCGCCGAAGTGGGTGTTCCTGGACCGGATCGAGTGGGGTTCCCCCCGTCACCCTGACCTGCCGGATGACGTGATCCTGCGGGCGATCCGCGAGGCGGGCGTGGATGACCTGGTGCTGGGGATCGGCCAGGACGGGAACATCGTCAAGGTCAGCCTGTCCAACGATTCCCCGCACATCGTGCTGTCGATCGACTCCGGCGGCGGGAAGTCGGTCACGGTCCGGTGCCTGGCGTCGCAGGTGCTGTTCCGGGGCGGTATCGCCGCACTGCTGGACAACAAGCTGGTCTCCCACCCGTCGCTGCGGGGGCTGCCGAACGTCGCCTATGCGGATGACATCGAGAAGATCCACGACTTCCTGGTGTGGCTGGACAAGGAGATCACCCGCCGCGGGGAGTTCGTCCGGTCCCACACCGACCTGCTCGGCCAGCTGACCGGCAGCCCCGGCCCGCGGCTGGTGGTGTTCCTGGAGGAGCAGAACCTGATGATGAACCGGCTCCGTGCCTACTGGGCGGAGCGGCTCGCGGAGGACAAGGCGCTGCCGAAGGAGGACCGGGAGAACCTGCCGTCGGTGTCCCCGGCGATCCGCGGTTTCGAGGCGGCGTCGTACGCGGGCCGGGAGCTGAAGATCCACCTGGTGTTCGTGGCGCAGCGGTTCACCGCGGAGGCGGCCGGCGGTGGGTCGAAGGGCGCGGCGGTGCGGATGAACGCGGGTATCCGGATGCTCGCCGGCTACGACGACGACACGTGGAAGATGCTCGTGGGGAAGGGCGTGCCGATGCCCTCGTCGTCTAAGCACGCGGGCCGGATCCAGGTGTACGTGAAGGGCCGCGACGGGGTGACGGCGGTTCAGGTGGCGTTCTTCACGCACGAGCAGACCCGCCAGTTCGCCGAGTCGGGCACGGGCCGTGTCCCGTCGAAGCTTCGGCACCTGACCGTGTTCGCGCCCGGCCACGTGGCCGATCCCGTCCCGCAGGGCACGGTGACGGGCGGCGGTGACGGCACCGCGGTGATCGTGACCCCGGCGCCTGCGCTTTCGCCCCCGGTGCAGAACTGGATGACCATCCGGCAGGCCAGGGACGCGGGGCTTATCCCGGTCACCTGGAAGAACCCCAGCGGCGCGTTCGGGACGCTCAAGAACCGCGCCAAGAAGGCGGGACGCACGGTGCCCGAGGTCAAGGCCATGCAGGGCAACCGGGCCGTCTACGACGCGGTGGAACTAGCCGACTTCATCGAACGAGAAACCTCAACCGAAAGACAGGCAGCCTGACATGGTCATCCTCATCGTTCTCGGAGTCCTCTACCTGCTGTTCCACGGCCACCACTACCACAAGCGCCGCCGTCGCGGCCTGTCCGTCTGGGCATCCATACCCGGACCGTTCGGGACACGCATCAGCCGAAGGTTCTAAGACTTCCCGACTCAACCGCGAGCGCCCATCAGGGGCGAGCGCACCCACAAGGAGAAACATCATGGCACTACCGATCATGACCCCCGAGCAGCGCGCCGACGCCCTGGCTAAGGCCGCCCAGGTCCGCACCAGGCGAGCCGAGGTCAAGCACCTGCTCAAGCGGGGCACCACCACTATCACCGCCGTCCTGGCCGACGCCGCCGAAGACGACGCACTGGCCAAGATGAAGGTGTCCGCGCTGATCGAGGCCATGCCGGGCGTCGGGAAGGCCCGCCGCATCCAGATCATGGAGCGGCTCGGTATCGCGGACACCCGCCGCGTCAAGGGTCTCGGCCCGAACCAGCGGGAGGCGCTGGAGCTGGAGTTCGCGGCTTAACCCCAAGTCCCGTCAGCCGTGCGCTTCCCCTGTGCGGCTGACGGGACACCTCGCGCATTCGACCCAGAAGATCTACGCCGAAGGGCACGATGACGACCATGCAGCCGACGAGCTGGCGCGAGGAGCGCCGCCGCGACCGGGAGCACGAAGCGCAGATCGCCCGCGACGACGCCGCAGCGGCGATGCACGCTAGCGTTGCTGCGTCGGAGGCGCGGGCCCGGCTGAAGCGCGAGCGGGACCTGGCGCGGGCCGCGGACGCGAAAGCAGCCCGCAGGCAGCGTGCCGCACGCTGGGCAGCTCGGACGGCGTGGCTGCGCTCCCACGTGACCGACCTGCTGTTCGTCCCTGTGATCCTCGTGCCCGGCACGCTGGCCTGGTCGGCGATGGCCGCCTACGGCCACGACCTGTTCGGCGTGGTCGGCTACGCGCTCCCCGCGTTCAGCGAGGGCGGCATGTGGGCGTTCGAGGCGACGGCGACGTGGACGGCGCGGCATCACCCGGAGCGCCCGGTGTGGCACTTCATGCTCGGCGCGCTGGTGTTCGCCGCGATCGGCGCCGGACTTAACTTCCTGCACGGCATCACGGTCATCCCCGGCCACCCCCACGGCGTGACGGTCGGCGCGGTGATGGCGATCATCTCGGCAGCCGGGCTGGTCGCCCACCAGATCGTCAACCTGGGCCCGCGGCGGACCCGCGCTGACCGCGCGGCGGCACGGCTCAAACGAGCTGCCGAGCGCCGCGCGCAGGCCTTCCGCCGCATCGCCCTGCGAGGTGCCATAGCTAGCCTCGACGCGGACGGGAATGCGCGGGTGCGGATCCGCCCTGGCGCGTTCACGCTCGGCCGCCGTCATGGCCGCGCCCGCCTCGAACCGGTGACCCCTTCGCCCGTCTGGCTGCCGTGGCCGATGGTCCTCCCCGGTACCGCCGAACCGGCGGCCACGCTGCTGCTCGACGTGCAGGCGGCCGCGGCTGTGGCGGCTTACCGCAGCTGGCATTCCGTGTTCGCGGCGCCGCCAGTTCGCCCTGTGGCCTTCCTGCCGAAAGCCCGTGAAGCCGTCTCCGTCGAGCCGCCAGCGGCACGCCAATTGTCCCCGGTGCAGACTGCCATCCCGGTGCCCGCCGCGACTGCCAAAACGACATCCTGCCCCCCTGCCAAAACAGCGCCGTCCGCGCCTGCCAAAACGGTCCCGGCCAGCCTGCCAAACAGCAAGCCGAAGATCCCCGCTGCGAAACGCCAGAAGGCGCTGTCGACCCCCTCCGAAAAGCGCGCCGAAGCCGAACGCCTGCTGCGCGCCGACCCGCGTATCTCCAACGTCGACCTCGTCCGCCAGAGCGGCGTCAGTGAGCGCACCGCCGCCCGGATCCGCCGCGAGATGCCCCGCCACCTTCACGTCGCGCAAGGCTGACACAGCCCCCCCGTCTCAACGAACAGGAGCAACACCATGATCACCATCTACGGAGCAAGCGACGACCTGGTTGAGGTCAGCGGCTGCGAAGGTGCCCGCGAGTTCAACGCCGACCACTGGCAGGGCGATCTCGCACCGCCCGGCGAGGCTGAGCAGATGCGCATTCACTGCTGGTACGACGATGACGGCTGCTGGCAGGTCGGTGTCGGTCAGGTCATCGAAGACAATCCGCTTCCGCCCTGGCCGATCACCATAACGCAGGCCCCGGCGATGGACCCGGCTACTCCCGGCTACAGCGCGATGCTGTCGATCGATGCGCCGACTGGAACCCGTCTCGTCAACGTGAAGCCAGAACCGTCGTGAACTCTCCGCACACCGCGACAGGAGCACCATGAGCACCCGCGCAACTCCCGGCGACATTTTCGCCGCCCTCTTCGCCGCCCATAATGTCGGCGACTACTGGGTGCAGACCGCCCGGCAGGCAGCAGGCAAGGGAGCTCCCGGCCGATCCGGCCGGATGGCATGCGGAAGGCACGTCGCGACGATGACCGCGTGCAAGGCGCTCTCGCTCGGCGTCCTGCACGCGTCTGGCCGGCGTATCTCCTGGCGCCGCGCGTCGGCGGCCCTCGCCGCTGACGCGGCCAGTCACTACTGGGCCGACCGCCGCACTACGCTCGCGGCGCTCGCCGGCCGGCTCGACGCCACGGTAAGTCCCGGCAAGGGCGAGTTCTACCGTCTCGGCGCTCCCCGGCCCGGCCGCGACGACAATCCGTGCCTCGGCACGGGCGCCGCACTGCTCGACCAGGCATTCCACGTCGCCTGGCTGTGGGCGGCTGCCATCGCCGCCGCAGGACCGGCGGACTAGCCCCGTGATCTACGAACTGCACCGCGGCGGCGAGACCCCGCGGCCCTTCGCCTCCCTCGCTGATGCGATCGAGGCCTCCGGTGTCCCGGCCATCTGCTGGAACGCCGTCACTGCCACCCACCCGGACGAGATAGCCACCTTCCACGGTCTCAAGGTCATCCGCGCTCCAGGGGTCGCCGCCGAGTTCATCGCCGCGGAACGGCTGGCGGGCCGTCTCCCGCCACGGGCATCCTGAACGCACGAAGGAGAAGACCCATGAGCTACAGCGTCACCCTCACCACCGAAGGCCCCTGTGACCCGCTGTACGTCCTGGAAGTGGCCGAGGCCATCGCCGAGGCGGTCAAGGTTCTCAACCACCTGACCCGCCACCATGAGGCGCTCGGCGAGCCGTCCGACGCCGACCGGGTCATCCGGGAACTGTCATCCGCGGTAGCCCGCCTCCCGCAGCTCACCAGCCAGATCGCGGCGTGGATCAGGACCGAGCATGCAGCCGGGACGATCACGCTGGCCGGGGACTATGAGAACCCGGATGCCTCGATCCTCGCCGCTGCCTACTTCCTGGAGAAGCCGGCTGCGATGATGGCCGGGTTGTTGCAGGCTGAGTTCGACAACGCATCGGCCATCACCAGCGACATGGAGGTTCAGGATGGCAGCGATACATGACGAGATCCTCGAGGCCGAGGTACGCGACCAGCTACGCGATCAGGGCATGGACGACGACTCGGTAGAAGCGGCTCTCGCGGACATGCACGACAACGGCATGTTCGACGTACCAGACTGGACGCCGTAATCGGAGTAGGGGAGCCCTGGACTGGTGTTTGGCGGGTAATGTGCCGGGGCCACGGGAGATCGGCGGGCAGACTCCCACTAAGCTAGACAGCGTGGCCGTTCGGCCGTCTGACCTGTCCGTATCCGGCCCGATCGGTATCTCTGTGCTGCTGTGGATCATCCTTGCCTGCGTCTTCCTCGTACTCCCCGTAGCGCTCCGCTTCCTGGCGGGTGACGACCTGCCTGACAACTCCGTCACCCAGGAGCAGGACGGCAGCAAGGACCGCGACCCGGCGCAGATGCGGCTCGCGGCGTGATCCCCGGTTCCGGTGTTTGCACCACTAGCCCCGGTAACGCACAATTGCCGCATGAGCAGGGGGAAAGCAGTTTTGCGCGGTCCTGGCTACTCCGATCCCGGCGGCCAGGAGAAAGCAGGCCAGCCCTGTTCCCGGCAGCCGCCCGAGCTGTGCGACGGCGCCCGCATGGCCGTCCAGGATGACGGCACCACGCGACGGGAACCTGCCCGCACCCCGCGGGCGTTCTGCCAGCCATGCCAGGACCGGATCATAGGATGCCTCCGCGAACTGACTTCCGCTTACGAGCGGCTACAGGACGAGATCGGCAACCCGGTTAAGCGCACGGACCACGCGGTCCGCGTCCCGTTCGGCCCCTCGGTGCTCATCCGCGCAGACATCGACGCCCAGATGCGCTCCATGTCCGCGGTCCTGGCCGGCTGGGCCGCCCGCGTCCGCTCCGTCCCCGGCCTCGAGCTTTCGCCGCCGGAGCATCTGCCCGACACCCGCGAAGGCATCGCCGAAGCGTGCGATGTCCTCGCGGCACATCCGGACCCGCTGCTGGCGCTGCAAGACGGCTGGACGGCGCGGACCTACATGTTCCCGCCCGCCGCGGAAGAACCCCCGGAGGCCACCTGCCGTCACTGCGGGCTGCGCATCACCACCGGCACCGGCGATGAGCGGCGCCATGTCCGCGGCCGGACCCGGTGGTGGCTGGCCGGGAAGGTGACCGGCCCCGTCGCCGCCTGCGCCCACGAGCCCGCGCCGGGAAAAACCGCAGGCAAGGCCGATGTGATCCCCGCGCACCTCCTCGAGCTGATCGGGGACCGGGAGATCGTCCGCCAGGGCGACGGCTGGGTCACCGTCATGGACGAGCTCGACGGCGGCGAAGCCGGAAACGAGATCCTCGGCCTGCACTGGGATGCCCGGCGGATTCTCGGCGAGACTAAGGCCAAGCCGGAAACCTTTGACGGTATCCCGTGCCGCGCGTGCGAGGCGATGACGCTGGAGCGTGCCGAACCTCCGTCCGACCCGTCTCTGCCCGCCAACCATTCCCGCTGCCCCGAATGCGGGGACGAGATGGACCGGGAGACGTTCGCGCAGTGGGCCGACACCTACGTTTCGTGGGCCCGCAGCGCGATCCAGAAGTGCCGTCGCTGCCAGCTCGCCGAATCTGCCGAGACCGAAGAGAAGCGCGTTGCCCGGCACGCTGAATGCTGCTGGGCCCACTGCGCATGCGAGCAGGGAGAACATCCCCGCCGCCGCGCCGCGGCGTGACTTGCCTGGATCATCGCGACCCCCTAACATGTGAATCACCTGTAACAGCCATGCCCTGGAGCGCTCACGCGCCCGGGGCGTCTTGCATTTCCGGGGCGGTGTCCATGCGCCCCACTCGCGGAGACGGCTATCTCACCACCCGCGAGTCCGCGAGGCTGGCCGGCGTCAAGCCCCCCACGATCCGCCGCTGGCGCATGCTCGGCTACCTCGTCCCGCAGGGCCTCGATGAGCACGGCTACCCGCTGCACTCGCGGCAGGCAGTCCGGGCGGCAGAGCAGCAGGCCCGCGAAGCCGGGATCCGGGCGTCCGGTATCGACCCGCGGCAGCTCAGGAGTTCCGTCCCGGTACTTGAAGAGGCTGCCTGATGGCCCGCAATCGCCCAAGACCCGAAGGAGCACGCCGCGTGAAGCCCTCTGTCGGCCGTACGGTGCACTACACCAGCCACGGCACCCCCGGCGGCGAGTACGGCAAGGAATGCCGCGCCGCGATCGTGACCGAAGTCGAGGACGATCACACCGTCGGCCTGTGCGTCCTCAACCCCACTGGCCTGTTCCTCAACCGGGGCGTCGTCTTCGATGACGACGACCTGGCCGGCGAGCGCAAGGGCGGCTCGTGGCATTGGCCGGAGCGCGTGGAGGGCTGATGAGCCTTACCGCAGATCCGTCCGACCCCCGCCTCGGCCACGGCAGCGACGCCGCTCCGGCCCCCCAGAACGACGCCTACCTCGTGCTGTCGGCCGAGGAACGCGCCAAGGGCTTCGTCCGGCCGCTGTACCGCGCCTACATCCACAAGACGTGCGGCACTGTCACCACGATGGGCCTCCCGCTGTGCGAGACCTACGCCCGCGACCCGCAGTTCTACGGTTCCACTTACTGCTGCGGCTGCCGCATGCACCGGCCCGTCGCCGAGTTCACCTGGACCGGCGATGACGGCCACGACACCGAAATCCAGGTCGGAACTTGACGCCCCGCACCTGCCCTCGCTGCCTCGAACAGCTCCGCGAGTGCATCTGCGAGCCCGACGACGACAGCCCCGAGCCCTGGCGCGAGATCCCGTTCCGCTCCCCGGACGACGCCCCGTGACCGTCACCCACATTGACCCCAAGCCCGGCGACACCGCCCACCTGGAGGTCCGGTCAGGGACGGGCGGGGGCATGCAGCTCCTGGTGTCCACGGAGATCGACCTCGGCGCCGTTCCCGCTGCCGGCGGCCCCTGGACAGTCCGGGCGTGGCAGCACTTCGGGTGCTGGGGTGACGTCCAGGAGCTGATCGACGCCCTGCGGACGGGCGCACGGGACGCGTTCGGGCCTCAGGGGCAGCTTGACCTGCTGGTACGCGACGGGAAGCCCGCATGAGCGAAATCGCTGAGCCCGACCGCGTCCACGTTGCCAGCAAGACGTTGATCGTCCACGACGTGCATCAGGCCAGAGACGGCGACGACGTGTTCTTCCTCGAGATCAAGGTCGTCGTGGAGGGCAGCCTCACCGACCCGTCCCGCTCGTGGCCGTACGCACAGAGAGCCGGCCTCGGCGGGCGCATCGCCGACCTGATCAAGGCCGAGTGCACCCCGGCTGAACGGATGCGACCGTGAGCCAGATGCGCGGGCAGATTTACCAGGACGGCCCGTACACCTACTGCGACGACTTTGAGCGTCACGGGGAAGGCTGCACCTGCGCGCTCCCGCCCGCTATCGGCGGCCGGATCGTGGTACGGGACGGCTGGCCTTACTTCGATCCGGACCCGACGCCAAGCCCGTACCGCACCGAGATCACGCAGGACGAGCCCACCCGCTGCTCGTTCTGGTGATCGGGTCATGCCCGGCCGCGCCCGGCAACGAGTTCCGCCGCTAGCTGCTCGGCGTGCCGCTCTCCGTGCTGCGCCCACACCTCACCCCGCGACATCCTCAGCGGCGCGTCCATCTCCACGTCAGCCCCGCACCACAGGCACAGTTCGGCCGGGAAGCGCCAGAACAGCCGGTACAGCGCACGCTTGAGCCGCCGTGGCATCGTCACTTCCCGAAGTTCCTCAGCACCCGGAAGAACACGCGGGTGAGGTCACGCCGGGCGAGACGCTGCACCAGCATTCCCCGGCGTGCGGCACTTGCGTCCCCCATGGCCCTCTGCGCTAGGTAGAGATCGCGTCTCGCCTGATCCCATGCCGATCGCGCCATCAGTTGCCCCCTGCTTTCGTAGTCCCCACATTGGTCCCGCATGCACCGCACAGCCCCTTGTTGATCCTGGCCTTCGGGTGCGGGCACTCGCCCTGCTCGGCGGCGCGGACCTGCCTGAGTGCATGGACCGGCGGGTTGAGGTGAATCGCCGGACTCCGGCGCTCGGCAGCAGCGAGAGCGGCCGAGCGGAGCCACTGCGAGCGTGTCGCCATCCCGCGGGCCACGTCGATCGCCTCGGCCTCGGCCTCGCTGAACTTCGTGCAGACGGTAACGCGTTTGCCTTCCGGCGTCTTCGGCTTGGCCATGGATAAGAGTATACCGGTATTCCGGTTAGGTAGCTGACCCCGGAGCGCCTGGAGCGCTCTCCCCAGTGCAGTCCTGGCGGCTGCCTGCACGACGAGGACCACCCATGCCGCAGGCACTCAGCGCCCGCAAGCGCAGCGCCATCCTCGCCGACATACAGGCCGGACGTAAGTCCCGCAACCAGATCGCACGCGATCACGGCGTCTCGCCCGGCTCTGTCACGAACATCGCCAAGGCCGAGGCAATCACCGACCCGTTTGACCGGTCAAAGACAAAAAGCGCTACGGAGGCTTCCGTCGCCGATGCCCGGTCGGTTCGTGCCGCGACGTCACGCCGGTTCCTGGACGAGACAAACAAGCTCCTTGATCAGCTTCACCAGCCGCACGTCGCCTTTAACTTCGGCGGCAAGGACAACACGTACGAGGAGCACGAGTTTCCTGAGCCGCCGGTCGACGCCAAGCGGACCCTGATTACGTCGGCGGCCATTGCCTTCGACAAGCACATGGCGGCCGACAAGCACGACGCGGACGATACCGGTGACGCGAGCTCGGTTGACCAGTGGCTCGACTCGCTGACGTCCGGCGAGGGTCACTAGGCGACCCGTGAAGGTCGCCCCTCTCGTCGGCAAGCAGCTCGAATCGGTCCGCCTCGCGGATGCCCGGATCAACCTGTGGGAAGGCTCGGTCCGCTCGTCCAAGACAATCAGCAGCCTCATCGCGTGGCTTAAGTTCGTCCGCCACGGTCCGCCGGGGAACCTCCTGATGACAGGGAAGACCGAGCGGACGCTGAAGCGGAACATCATCGACCCGCTGACGGAAATGCTGGGGAAATCCCGCTGCCGTTACGTCGAGGGCTCCGGGGAGCTGTGGCTGCTCGGGCGCCGGATCTACACGGCCGGGGCGAACAACGAGCTGAGCCAGGAGAAGATCCGCGGGCTCACCCTCGCGGGTGCGTACGGCGACGAGATCTCTACGTGGCCGGAGTCGTTCTGGCGGATGCTGACGTCGCGGCTCAGCGAGGACGACGCCAAGGCGTTCGGCACGTCCAACCCGGACTCACCGGCTCACTGGCTGATGGTCGACTACCTGGACCGCGCTTCGCTGTGGCTGGATCACGCCGGAAACGTGCTCCGCTCGCAGGACGAGACAAAGCTCGACCTGGCCCGGTTCTCATTCCGCCTCGCCGATAACCCGCACCTGTCCAGCGCCTACGTCTCGGCGCTGTCGGCCGAGTTCACCGGCCTGTGGCGGAAACGGTTCATCGAGGGCCTGTGGATCGCTGCCGAGGGCGCGATCTTCGACATGTGGGATCCGGACACGATGATCGCGGACATCATGCCGCCGATCACGATGTGGATGTGCTGCTCAATCGACTACGGCACGTCGAATCCCCTGCACGCGCTCATGATCGGCATCGGCGCGGACGCCCGCATGTACGTGGTGGATGAGTACCGCTATGACGCGCGGCGGCAACGGCGCCAGCTGACCGACGCGGAGTACTCCGAGCGCGTCCGTTCCTGGATTGACCAGGTGAAGATCCCGGCGTCTCGTCAGGCCGACGGTTCGTTCATGAGGGGTGTTCGCCCGCACTACGTCGTGGTCGACCCGTCGGCGGCGTCATTCCGGGTGCAGCTTCAGCAAGACGGCATGGTCACCGCCGCGGCGAACAACGAGGTGCTCGACGGCATCCGTACCGTCTCGAGCCTGATGACCGCCGGGAAGCTGCGCGTAAGCCGGGACTGCCCGGAACTGCTCGCGGAACTTCCGGCCTACGCGTGGGACGACAAGGCGGCAAAGCTCGGCGAGGACAAGCCGATCAAGGTAGCCGACCACGGCGTCGATGCGCTGCGCTACGGGATTTTCTCGACCCGTTCGGTGTGGCGCCAGCAGATCCCCCTCGGAGCTCCGCGAGCAGCCTGACCCGAACTGGAGGCGACAGCCTCCATGGCGATCTCTGACCTCATCCTCCCGTTCGAGGGCGAGCTTGAGGCCGTGGACGCCTTCAACGGCCAGCTGCCGTCCGGCGGTGATATGCCGTGGCCGCCGCTGCGGTTCAGTCCCGTCGCCCGCGATCACATGATCTGGTCCGCGTGGCTCTCAGGGTCACCCGACGAGCTCGCGGCGGTCTACGGCTACGAAAACGGCGGGAACTCCCCGGCCGCCCGCGCCTGGTCGGCGACGACCGGCGAGGCGGGCAGTTACGGCGCGGGACGTCACCGCACGGGCCTGCTCGGCGTGATCCGGCGCTGGTTCGCCGGCAACGTCCCGCCCGAAGGTGAGCGCCGCACCAACTACCACGTCCCCCTCGCCGGGGATATCGCCTCCACGTCGGCGAGTCTGCTGTTCGCTCAGCCTCCCACCCTGAAATACGAGAGCGACACCGCCACCCAGGATTACCTCGGCGGCCTGATCGATGACGGCGCCCACGCCCGGCTCATGGAAGCCGCCGAGTATGCCGCCGCTCTCGGCGGGGTGTACCTGCGTGTCGTGTGGGACACCGACGTCGCGGACCGGCCGTGGATCGACAAAGTCCCCGCGGACTGCGCCGTTCCCGAGTTCCGGTACGGCAGGCTGACGGCTGTCACGTTCTGGAGCGTCATCCGGGACGAGGGCAAGGTAGTTGTCCGGCATCTGGAGAAGCATCTCGTCGGGCAGGGCGCGATCCTCCACGGCGTCTACAAGGGCACCCAGAAAGATCTGGGAATCCCGATGTCGCTGACGGACTTCGAGGAGACCCGGCCGTTCGCGAGCGCACTGACGCAGGGCAATGCGATCACGTTCCCCGACGCCCCGGGCGACGCGTCCACTGTCGTGTACGTGCCCAACCTGCTGCCGAACCGGATCTGGCGCAGCATCGGCCCGCAGGGCGAGGCGCTCGGCCGGTCGGACTTCAGCGGCGTCGAGGGCCTGATGGATGCTCTGGACGAGACGCTGAGCTCGTGGATGCGGGACATCAGGCTGGGCAAGGCACGGCTCATCGTGCCGCCGTCTAATCTGCAGTCCCTCGGCCGCGGCCAGGGCGCGTTCCTGGACCTCGAGAAAGAAGTCCTGGTCCCGATCAGCGGGCTGGTGACCGGCGAGGCTGCGGTGAAGGACCAGATTCTCCCGCAGCAGTTCGACATCAGGTGGCAGGCCCATCAGCAGACGTGCCAGAACCTGATCGAGACGATCATCACCCAGTCGGGCTACAGCGGCCAGACGCTCGGGTTGCAGGGCGACATCGCGCAGACCGCTACCGAGGTCGTAGCCCGCGAGCGCAAAAGCCTCACGACGCGCGGCAAGAAAATCAACTACTGGCGGCCGGGTCTCGCTGACATCATCTACGGCCTGATGGCAATCGACGCGACCGTGTTCAGTTCCGGGATCGCGCCGGTACGGCCCGAGATCGAGTGGCCCGACGCGGTGCTGCCGAACCAGCTTGAGCTCGCGCAGACCGTGGCGGCGATGCGCGGCGCCGAGGCGGCATCGGTCGAGACGGCGGTCTCGACCATGCACCCGGACTGGAAACCGGAGCAGGTTGCCGAGGAAGTCCAGCGGATCTACGACGAGATCAGCATCGACATGCTGGGCCGGGCCCGGGTCGCGCTCGGCGGCCAGCCGGGCGAGTCGCTGGCGCAGGAACTCGGGGAGATCCCGGACGCGATCGGGGCGGCTACAGCGACCGCGCAGGCTGAACAGGCTGCGGAAAGCGAAGCTCAGGGCAACAGCGACTAGGAGGCCACGCGTGGCGGCGAGGAAGAAAACAATCATGAAGGGATCGGGCGGCAGAGCACCGGTGAAGATGAAGCCGGGCGGCCTGCACGAGTCCCTCGGTGTGCCGAAAGACCAGCCGATCCCCGCCGCGAAGATGGCCGAAGCCAAAGCCGGCAAGCACGGGCCGCTCGCCCAGAAGCAGGCGAACATGGCTACGGGCATGCTCGCCAAGGGCCGCAAGACCGCAGCCAAGAAGGGCAAGTGATCATGACTAAGATGCCGTCGTCTCCGGTTCCGGCACCGCAGAGCGGGCAGCGCAGCGTCCCCGGTGCGCCAAGCTCCACCAAGCCCGCGTCCACGGCGATCCTGCCTTCCCGCGAACCGACCCACGCCGTGACCGGTCCCGCCGCGCTGCCGGTCACCGGTAAGCCCGTCACGACCCCTTCGGGTCCGCCGCCGCTGCACCGTACCGGCGCTCACGAGGTCAAGCCGAAGGAGCAGAAGCGATGAAGACCCGGGGGCCGGCCGACCGCGGCCAGCGGCAGTCCAACTTCCACCCGGACACGAGCAAGCCGATGCCGCAGGTACAGCAGACGGTGGGCACGAACCCGAACCCGCCCGCGCAGCGTTCCGCGTCGGCCCAAGCCGGTAGCGTTCCGCCTGTCCCGGCGTGCATCCTCGGGCCGTACACCGGCCTGAACGGCTGATATGGCGAAGGAGAAGGCGCCCAAGGTCAAGCGGGTACCGGCAGCCGGGCGCCCGGCGAAGACCCCGGCGGCGAAGGTTCCCCCGCGCACTTCCGGCGCACTGAACGGCAGTGTGCGAGACCGGGCCAAGGTCGATGATCCGTGGAGTCCGGCCGGCAAGGCGGCTGCCGCACCCAAGAAGGCGCCCGCGCCTAAGAAGCGCGCCAGGAAGAAGTGACCTGAGGCGGTGCCGTTCACTGCGTCACCTCGCACTGGCGGCGACCGGCGCGTTGATCAGGCCAAGGCGGCGGCAGCGTCGGCCACACTCATCTATGGTGCGGCAGAACGGCACCTTGCGACACTGACGGCCTACCTCGCCGCGCGGGTTATCGAAGGCTACATGCCCGCAGCGGTCGCCCGTAGACGCCTGAAACGAACCGGCGCGGTCATCATCGCCGCGGCCGAGGCCAAGGCGCGCCACGAGCTCGAGCAGGCTAGCCGCACGATCCAGGCGGACGCCGCGGACTCGTCACGGGTATCGCTCGCCGCAGCCGGGATCACGCACGCTCGCACGGGGGAACCCGCTGCGCTGATCGCCAGCTGGGCTGCGATGCTGTCGCGGCTGGAGACTGCCGGCGGCGTGGCACTAGGGTCCTCACTGCTGGCGCTCCAGAACGCCCAGAGCGCCGCGCAAGAACACGACGAGGGCGAGGAAGGCGGCAGTCCCCGGCGTATTCCCGGTGCCGCTCAGTCATCCTGGCTGCGCTCCCTGCTCGCTGCGATTACTAAGAACGGACTGACCGGCTACACCGATACAGCCGGGCGGAGCTGGCATCTGGGCACGTACGCCCGAGCGGCGGTCATGGCCGCCGCGGGCAGCCTGCACATCGGCGTCCAGCTCGGCACCTACACCGCGGCAGGCTCGGATCTGGTTATCGTCGTCGGCCCGTCGGCCGGCTCCTGCCAGATGTGTGCTCCGTGGGTCGGCGCAGTCCTGTCCATCAGCGGCACGGCCTCCAGCGGTCAGGTAGACGGCACCGTGGACGACGCACTCGGCGGCGGACTGGGCCATCCGCACTGCCGTCATGATCTCGTGCCGCTGAACAGCTGACTGCGCAAGGGGAGTCGAACCCCCGGCCCGGCGGATAGTTCATCGCCTTCATTTAAGGCCTGCACCAGCAACGCATGCCGTCCCGCCGATACGGCTTCGACGCAATCAGCGGGCCCATATTAAGCCACCCCGCGCTAGACGCGGGGGTTTCACGCGCCGGACTGGTCCGGTGCACCAACGCCCTCTGGAGGGCAATCATGCACACGCACAACCTGCCGGACGCGCCTGGCGCGCTGCTCGGCTACCTGAAGAACGGCCGCCCGTTCTACCTGATCGCCGGCGGGTCCGGCGAAGACGGCGGGAACGACAGCGGAAACACGGAAGGCCAGGGCGAGACCGGAAGCGGTAACGCTAGCCAGAACGACAGTGGCAGCGAAGGCGGGAACGGCTCTGGCGGCCGTGACGATGCCGGATCTGGCCGCAACGACCGGGGTCAGTTCACCGGAAGCGACGACGAGGACAAGACCGGCCGTACCATCGCCGCGATCCGCGACGACTTCAAGGCCGAGCGCGGTAAGCGGCAGGCGGCAGAGAAGGAACTTGCGTCCGTCAAGGCCGCGCAGGCCAAGCTCCAGGAAGCCGTCGACTCCGACAAAGCCGACCGGGCCAAGCAGATGGACGCCCTGGCGGTCGCGCTCGGACTCAAGTCCGGCGACGAGCCGCCCGACCCGGAGAAGCTGGCCGCCGAGCTGAAGGCCGCGCAGGAGAAGGCGCAGGCCGAGATCAGCCAGCGGGACAACTCGATCCGGCAGAGCCAGATTGAGCTCGCCGTCCTCCGCAACGCCGGGAAGCACGACGCCAACGGCGACGCCCTGCTCGACTCGCGGTCGTTCATGGCCAAGGTCGGCAAGCTCGACCCGGCGTCGGACTCGTTCGGCGACGACCTGGCTGAGGCGATCAAGAGCGCAGTCGAGAGCAGCCCGCAGTACAAGGCCGGCGCGAAGGACGAAGCAGGCGGCAAGGACGGCAGTGGCGGGCGCAAGCCCCCGGCGCGGTCCGGTGGCGAGCACACCCATCCCGGCGGCAACCGGCAGTGGACCGTCGAGGAAGCCAAGGCCATCGCCAAGAGCGACCCCAAGGCGCTCCAGGAGGCGATCAAGAACGGCCTGCTGATCGATATCGGCTATCCGCCACCCAAGTAGACAGCACCGCGCAACGGCACGTCCCGCGCGGTTTAACCCGAGCCCCGGATTCAGCACTCCGGGGCTTTTCCATGCGCAGAAAGGGACGTTAAGTGACGTTTCGCAACTTCATTCCCGAGGTGTGGGATTCATCCATCCTCGCGAGTCTCCAGAAGAAGCTCGTCTACGGCTCCGAGATGGTCATCAACAAGGACTACGAAGGTGACATCGCCGAAAAGGGCGACACGGTCCACATCACCCAGTTCGGTGACCCGGTGGTCAACACGTACGTGCCAGGCTCCAACGCGATCGTCTACGAGCAGATCGCCGACGCCGGGCTGACCCTGGTCATCGACCAGGCCAAGTACATCAGCTTCTCGATCAACGACATCGACCGCGCCCAGGCGGCCGGGAAGATGCAGCCCTACCTCGAAGGCCGCGGTGCCTACCGGCTCGCCGACGTCGCCGACCAGTACATCGCATCGAAGTACACGGGCGCGGCGCAGTCCAACGTGCTCGCCTCGACCGGCTCGCCGCTGACCCCGGCGCCGTACAGCCTCGGCGGTTCCGGCACATGGCACCCGGCGGACTTCTTCGTCCAGGTGCTCGAGCCGGCGAAGGTCATCATGGACCAGAACGATGTTCCCGACGAGGACAGGTACATGACCGCCCCGCCGTGGGCCGCGTCGCTGATCTCCCAGACCGAGGGGTTCATCAAGGCCATCGACCTTGACGGCAGCCCGAACCGCACTATGCAGCGCGGGTTCATGGGCCAGATCTCCACGTTCAACGTCCTGAAGACCAACAACTGCCCGCAGCCCGTCGCGGGCGGCGGCGGCACCGGGGTGTGGGGGATCCAGTTCGGTCACCCGATGGCTCTGACCTACGCCGAGCAGATCGCCCAGTCGGAGGCGATGCGCCTGATCAACGACTTCGCCGACGGCGTGAGGGCTTTGCACCTCTACGGAGTGAAGCTCGTCCGTCCCGACTGCATCGGCGTGGCCTACGTCGAGCGCCCGGCCGGGCTCTGACCAGAACCTGCGGAAGAAAGGAACACGCCAGATATGGCACGCACTGCTATCGCCGCGGGTCTCGTCGCGCTGAGCTACGACAATGCCACGGCTGCGACCACTCAGGCCGCTGACGCCACGAACGGGAACATAGTCCCGTTCTCCACCACGAACACCCCGCCGACCTACGGGCCGTTCCACGTCATCCTGGCCGTCACCAACGGCGGCGGCTCGGCCATCACGTGCATCCTGCGCGGATCCGGCTACGGGGGCGCCGCGTCCGGCGCGGCCAACTCCAGCCTCCCGAACCCGGCGAACACGGTGTTCACCCAGGGAAGCCTCGGCGACGCCTCGTTCCCCGTCGCGGCCGGCACCACCCAGTACATAGGGCCGCTGAGCACGGACAGGTTCATCCAGCCGAACAACGTCAACGGCGGCGACCTGTGGATCGACTGGTCCTCGGGCAGCTCCGTGACGTACTCGGTGATCCTTCTGCCGACCAACCTTGTCTGACCGGGAGGCGACCATGACTGACGAACGCGACGAGTTCCGCGAGCAGCAGACCACCCGCAAGTCCGGTGACGACAGCAACTCCGGCCGCGAGGCGAAGCGCCGCGGCGATATCCGCCTGCGGTCCGCGGCCGGAACCGTCATCGATCACTCATTGCCGCTGCACGAGGCGATCGAGGACCAGTGGCGCAAGGGCGAGCTATCCCGAGTCGATGACGACGACATGCCCTGGCAGGGCGACGAGTACGACGTAAGCGGCGCGCTGGAGCGCCGCGACAGGGAGTCATGGGAGACCAGCGGCGACCCTCACGACAACCTCGGCGAGGACGACATCGACCGCGAAGACGGCGATGCTGCCGAGAACGGCGAGAACGGCACGCCCACCCCGGCGACTGTCTTCGGCGGCACCGGCACTGACGGCCAGGGCACTTCGCAAGAGCAGCCGGCGAAGATGACCGACGCGGCCGGTGAGCCGCAGCGCCCCGCTGATAACGCTCCGAAGAAGGCGTGGCAGGACTACGCCGTCGCTATCGGGGCCGTGGGCGCTGACGATGCCGCGGGGATGACCCGGCAGCAGCTGGCCGACCGCTCAACGCCGCCCGAGCTGAAGCCCGAAGGGCTGTGAGGCAATGACCTACCCGCCCGGTGCCGACCTGTATCAGGCCGTCCTGCCGGGCGGGCAGGTCACCCTCACCCAGATGTTCGAGACTTACCGCGGATCCGGTCAGCCGCAGCAGGTCTCCGGGGTAACGATCACGATCACCCCGGCTTCAGGCGGTGCGGCCGCCGTCGGCCCCACGTCAGCCGGCATCGTCCCGGCGTCAGGCGCCTCGCTCGCCTACACCTGGGTTCCGGCGCCCGGCATCACGCCAAGTGACTACCTGGCGGTGTGGGCGGCCACGGGGCAGTCAGGTGCGCTGAGCTACACGCAGGTCGTCACGGTCGCCGCACTACCGCAGCTCACTCCCGCGCCCGGCTGCTACGCAAGCGTCGCGCAGTACCAGGGCTGGTCGGGAGACATGCAGTCGCCGGTCCCGATAGTGCAGACCGCCCTGCGGCGCGCGACCGAGGTGATTGACCGGGCACTGATCGGCGCGGTGTATATCACCGACGCGAATACGATGCCCGTCGATCCTGGCGTCATCGACGTGTTCATGCGCGCCACCTGCGCCCAGTGCCAGTTCATGCTGGCGAACAACGACCTCGCGAACGTCAAGAGCCAGTACGGGTACACGAACATGTCCACGGGCACGCAGGTCACCCGGACGGCGAGCGCGCAGGGGCAGATCTTCCCGCCGCTGGCCCCGCAGGCCGCGGCGATCCTCCAGACCGCGGGTGCGCTGATGGTGTCCCCGATGCTGGGCTGGTGACCGCGGGTGCCGATATCCTCTGCCCTGACCTATGTCCAAGGACTCCTGTCCGGTCTCGAGATGCCCGGCAACGCGCCGCCGCTTGCCTGCCAGATAACACCCCCGGACCCGTTCACCGATCCGGGCGACACCCCCACCGCCTACCTGTGGCCCGCGGACGGACATGAATCCAGGCTCGGCGCGAGCACCCGGAACACCGGGCCCGGTACGTCCAGCGGCTGGAAGACCATCGGCCACCAGATGGAGATCTGGCTTATCTGGGCCGGCATCGATGACGGAACAGCTCTGCTGTTCCCCGGCATGGTCGACGCGATCAACGCGGCGCTGCGGACCGCGTACCCGATGCCCGCGATAATCACCGACCCCTACACCGAGGTCGAGTCGCAGATGCAGAGTATCGGGGAAGACCTCACCTACCGGGTCAGCGTGCGGCCAGTGCCGGACTCACGGAACAACAAGTACGAGGCGCTGCTGCAGGTGCCGTTCACCGAGCTCATCCAGGCGTAGCAACG
>Ga0208480_1000011_pt1 | contig 97249 bp, 87 predicted proteins | sample NGESurshal092012_4_FD_184485 | JGI IMG/M metagenome (GOLD analysis project Ga0208480, IMG submission 184485) | Arctic peat soil microbial communities from Barrow, Alaska - NGEE Surface sample F53-1 shallow-092012 (SPAdes) | ecosystem: Environmental > Terrestrial > Soil > Wetlands > Peat ... | reverse complement strand
CGTCGCGGTCGCGGTCGAGCGACGGGATCGAGCGCAGCAGGCCCCAGGTGTAGGGGTGCTCGGGCGCCCGGAAGATCTCCGCGGTCGGGGCCGACTCGACGATCCGCCCGGCGTACATCACGGCGATGTGATCCGCGACCTCCGCGACGACCCCGAGGTCGTGGGTGATGATGATGATCGCCATCTCCCGCTCGCGCTGCAGGCGTGCCAGCAGGGCGAGGATCTGGGCCTGCACAGTCACGTCGAGCGCCGTCGTCGGCTCGTCGGCGATCAACAGCTTCGGCTCGTTGCAGAGGGCCATCGCGATCATCGCCCGCTGGCGCATCCCGCCCGAGAACTCGTGCGGGTAGCCGTCGACCCGGCGTTTGGGATCCGGAATCCCGACCAGCTCGAGCAGCTCGACGGCCTGGCCGCGCGCGGCCTTCTTCGGCACGTCCTGGTGAGCCTGGATCGCCTCGACGAGCTGCGCGCCGACCCGGTAGAACGGGTGCAGGGCTGAGAGGGGGTCCTGGAAGATCATCGCGATGTCGTTGCCCCTGATCCCCCGCAGCGCATCGTCGGACAGGCCGACGAGGTCTCGTCCCTCGAAGGTGATCTGCCCGGAGACCCGGGCGCCCTGCGTCCGCGTGAGGCCGATCGTCGTCAGCGACGAGACCGTCTTGCCCGAGCCGGACTCCCCGACGATCCCGAGCGTCTGTCCACGGCGCACGGAGTAGGAGATCCCGTCGACCGCGTGGACCACGCCGTCCTCGGTTGGGAACTCGACCCGAAGATCCTCGACCTCGAGCAGGGGCGCGTCGGCCCCGGTCACGTCGGACGCACTCTCGGGTCGAGATATGCGTAGCCGATGTCGACGACGATGTTCGCGACGATGATGAACAGCGCCGCGAGCAGGACCGTTCCCTGGACGATCGGGAAGTTCGACTGGGTGATCGCTTCGTAGTTGAGCCGGCCGATTCCCGGGATGTCGAAGACCGTCTCGGTGAGGACCGCGCCCCCCAGCAGGGCGCCGATGTCGAGACCGACGATCGTGACGATCGGCGTGATCGCCGACCGGACGCCGTGATGCATGATCACGCGTCGCTCCCGCAGGCCCTTGGCACGCGCCGTGCGGATGTAGTCCTCGCCCATCACGTCGATCAGCGAGCCGCGCAGGATGCGCGCGTAGACGGCGGCCGAGCCGGCCGCCAGGACGAGCCACGGCAGAATCAGCGATCCGAACCAGCGCCCGGGATCGGTGGTCAACGGCACGTAGGTGCCCGAGCTGTCGAAGATCTTGAAGCGGCCGATGTCCGAGGCGAACAGGTAGAGCGCGATCAGCCCGAGCCAGTAGGTCGGCGCGCTCACGAAGACGAGCGCCGTGCTCATCGACGCCCGGTCGAAGAACGTCCGCCGCTTGATCGCCGAGATGATCCCCACCGGGAGGCCGGCCGCCAGCGTGACGACGATCGCGCCGACCGCCAGCGAGATCGTCGCCGGCAGGCGGTCTGAGATCAGGCTGGTCACCGACGCGCTGCTGTAGTAGCTGTAGCCGAGGTCGAAGTGGAGGACGATGTTCTTCACGTAGTCCCAGAACTGCGTGTAGATCGGCTTGTCGAGCCCGAGCTCGGCGCTGATGTACGCGATCGTCTTCGGGCTCGCGTTGCGCCCAGCCCGGAGCACGGCGGGGTTCGCCGACGGGAGCACGTAGAACAGCAGGAACGTGATCGCGATGACGATCGCCATCGCGAGGACGCCCCAGAGGATCCGGCGGATGATGAAGGTGAGCATGGGGAGGGGACGCGGGGTCCCCGCCGTGGCGGGGACCCCCCTGTCATGTGGTCAGCGGCCTACTTGAGGGACGTGAACGAGTAGTCCCACGTCCCGATGTCCCAGATGTCGTCGATTCCCCGCACCTGCTTGCCCTCGACGTTCGGCTGGAGGTCGAAGTCCTCGGGGACGGCGACCGCGTCGTTGACGAGCATCTTGTCGATGTTCGCCCACGCCTGGGCCCGGGCTGCCGCACCGACGACGACCGCGGCCTTGTCCATCGCCGCGTTGATCGCCGGATCGTTGACCTGGCCCCAGTTCGAGTTGTTCGTCGGGACGATCGCCGGGCCCCAGAACGGGACGTAGAGCACGGTCTGCGGATCGGCGAAGTCACGGATCCAGCCGACGGCCGGACACGCGTCGATGTTCTGGGCCGGGACGCCGCAGTACTTCGAGTACATCGTCGCCTGGTCGACGAACGTCGTGTGCACCTTGAAGCCGAGCGACGTCAGCGCCTGGACCTCGACCTCCGAGCGGGCCACGTCGGTCGGCGCGTTCTCCCCGACCAGCTGGATCGTGCTCGTTCCCGTGTACTTGCCCGACGGGAAGCCCGCCAGCTTCATGTACTTCTCGGCGGTCGCCAGGTTTCCGGCGGTGTCCACGTTCCATGGCACCTGCGGGCCCGCGGCCCCGCCGGCCTGGTCGTAGCCGGCGACGCCCGGATAGATGAAGTGCGTCATCGGTGCGGCGACCAGCGTCCCGCCGAGCACCCGGACGATCGCGTCACGATCGACCGCGGCCCAGACCGCGCGACGCACGTTGACGTTCTTGAACGGGCCGTGCTGGTTGTCGATCGCCATGTAGTGGTCGCCGGACCCCGGCGTGAACGTGATCTGCGACGGATAGCTCTGATAGGCGAGCTTGACGACCGTGCTCGACGGCGTGTCGTTCTGGAGCGTGTCGTTGCCCGCCAGGGCCTGGCGGCCGATCACCGTCTGGTCGCCGCCGATGTTGATGTCGATCTGGTCGAGGTAGGCCGGCCGGAAGTCGGTCTTCGGGTTCCAGTTCGGGTTGCGCACGAGCGTCGCCGACTTGCCGGGGAAGTAGCCGATGTTGAGGAAGGCCCCCGTCTTCGGGTTTGCCTTGAACATGTACGGGCCCGTCGCCACCAGGTACTTGGACCCGTAGGTCGTCGGCTTCTGCGCGTCCATCGGCTTGGCGAAGCTCGCCGGGACCGGGGCGGTCAGCGGCAGGCTCAACGCGCCGATCAACAGCGAGGCCGACGGCGTGGTCAGCTTGAAGACGATCGTCGTCGGGTTCGGTGTCGTGATCCCGGCGATCGGCCCGCCGTTGGCGATCACGGCGCCCTTCGAGTTCTCGGCTCCGACGATCGCACCGAAGTACGGCCCGAAGTACGGGTTGGCGACGTTCGGGTTGGCTCCCCGCTCGATCGCATAGGCCACATCAGCCGAGGTCACGACCCGGTTGACCGGCGGGCCGAAGCGCACGTTCGGCCTGATGTGGACCGTGACCGTCTTGCCTGCGTCGGTGACGACCGGCTGCGCGACCGCAAGGTCCGGGCTGGCGAGCGTCTGGTTGTTGGGCATGAACGAGTAGAGCGGGCGCTCGGTCGCGTACATCGCCTCGTAGTCGATCGAGAAGTACGCCTGGCCCGAGTCGAGGTGCTCGAAGTCCTCCTGGTTGTAGACCTGGAGCGTACCGCCCTTCTTGCCGTTGTACATCTGCTGGCCGGTCGGCGACTCACCGGCCTTCAGGGGGACCTGTTTGAGGGCGTTCGGATTCGAACCCGAGCTCGAGCTCGAACCGCACGCGGCGAGGGTCACCGCGGTCGCGCCGAGCACCAACCCCGGCGTGACCCACCTCTTGATCAGTTGTGACATCTCGCTGTTCCTCCTCCTCTTGAGCTCACCAGCCGCGACGCGCGCCCCGTCATCGATTGGCCCTTGGGTTGAGTGCGTCCTGGAGCCCGTCCCCGAGCAGGTTGAAGGCGAGAACGGTCAGCAGCAGAGCAAGACCTGGGAACGTCATATACCACCAGGCCGTCTGGAAGACGTTGGTCGCATCGGCGATCATCTGGCCCCAGCTCGCGGCCGGCGCCCTGATCCCGACGCCGAGGAACGAGAGGCCGGCCTCGAGCAGGATGTTGAGCGGGATCAGGAGGCTCGAGTAGACGATCAGCGGGGCGACGAGATTGGGCAGGATCTCGCGGAAGATGATCCGCGAATCCGACGCGCCGAGGGCCCGCGCGGCCTCGACGAAGTCCTTCTCGCGCAGCGACAGGACCTGCCCCCGAACGATCCTGTAGACGTACGTCCAGTTGACGATCGCAATGATGAAGAGGATCGTGCCGAGGCCCGGCTGGATCAGCCCGCCGGCACATCCGCGCACGCCGCACGCGGCGCCGAGGCCGAGTCCGAGCACGAGGACGGGGAACGAGAGGACGACATCGGTGAAGCGCGACAGGATCGTGTCGATCACGCCGCGGTAGAAGCCGGCGATCAGGCCGAGCACCGTGCCGATCACGGTCGCGATCAGCGTGCCGATGATGCCGACCTCGAGTGAGACGCGGGTTCCGTAGATCACCCGGGCGAGGATGTCCCGGCCGAGTGGATCCACGCCGAACGGATGGGCTGCGCTCGGGCCGATCGGCGCGCCGAAGGCGTCCGTGAGGTTGAGGTTCTGGACATCCGGGCCCGGCACGCCGACGACGTCGACGACGAGTGGCGCGGCGAGCGCGATCACGATCAGGACCACGATGAACCCGAGCGAGACGGTCGCCACCCGGTCCTTGCGGAAACGCCGCCAGAACAGCTGGAGCGGCGACCGCGCGGCGATCTCGCCCCCCTCTGTTTGGAGGCCTGCGACGCCGAGCTCGGCGTCGGCCATGATCGTCGTGCTCAGCTGGAACCCTTCCAGCGAACTCGCGAGGTGCACCGATCGAGAGCTACAGGCCCTGCGGCCAAGCGTCCTCCTCCAACATCCCTGCCGATCCGGTCCTAATGTAGTGCAGTCCGAGGTCGGCCGCGGAAATTCCGCGTAACCTTCGACTCGATGGCCGAGGACCTCCAGAGCGCCGCGACGGAGCTTCTCCAGCGGCTGATCCGCTTCAACACGGTCAACCCGCCCGGTGACGAGCGCGCCGCGCAGGAGTATCTCGCCGGGCTGCTTGTCGACGCCGGCTTCGAATGCGAGCTGCTCGGCCGCACCGAGCCCCGGCCGAACCTCGTCGCCCGCCTCGACGGTCTCACCGACGGGCCGACGGTCTGTCTCCTGTCACACGTGGACACTGTTCTCGCGACGCCGGCCGACTGGACGCATGACCCGTGGTCGGGCGACCTCGACGACGGCTTCGTCTGGGGCCGGGGGGCGCTCGACATGAAGTCGCAGACCGCGGCCGAGGTCGCCGCGGCGATCTCGCTCGCCGCGTCCGGCTGGCGCCCCGCCCGGGGGACGCTGCTCGTCGTCTGCGTCGTTGACGAGGAGACCGGCGGGGCCGAGGGAGCCCAGTGGCTGACGGCGACACACCCCGAGAAGGTCCGCTGCGACATGCTCGTCAACGAGGGCGGCGGCGGGATCCTCGAGTACCAGGGCCGCCGGCTGTACTGCCTCGGCTGCGCCGAGAAGGGCGTCTTCCGCTTCACGCTGAGCACGGACGGCGTCGCCGGTCACGCGTCGATGCCCCGCCTCGGCGACAACGCCCTGCTCAAGATGGCTCCCCTGCTCGATCGGCTCGCCGGCCCTCAGCCGGACTACGACCTCGGCGTCGAGCCGCGCGCATTCCTCGAGGCGATCGGCGAGTCGACCGACGGAGACCTCCGCGCGGTGCTCGACCGGATCCGCGCCGCCGAGCCGCGCCTCGCCCCGCTGCTCGAGCCGATGATGGGCGTGTCACTCACCCCGACGCGGATCTCCGCGTCGGCGAAGATCAACGTGATCCCGGCCGTTGCCCGGCTCCAGGTCGACTGCCGGGTGCCGCCGGGACTTGGCGAGGCCGAGACGCTCAAGCGGATCCGCGAGGTGCTCGGCGACGACGGCTACCGGCTGGAGTTCACCGAGCAGGTGATCGGCAACCGTTCGCCCGTCCAGTCGCCGATGACCGAGTTCATCGGCCGGTGGATCGCCGAGCGCGAACCCGACGCCGTGCTGGCTCCCGTGGTCCTGCCCGGATTCACCGACTCGCGGACCTTCCGCGACGCCTTCCCCGAGTGCGATGCCTACGGGTTCTTCCCCCACCGCCACGAGAACCGCTACGCGACGGACCCGCTGATCCACGGGGCCGACGAGCGGATCGACGTCCGCGACCTCGGGTTCGCGGCCGAGTTCTTCCGCGATCTCGCCGTGGAGATGCTCGGCGCAGGCGGGCGATCGTGAGTCCCGGCCCCGGCAGGTGGACGAGTGTCGGGGCCGATTGCGCCGGCCCGCCCTACAGTCGGCGGCCGGCCGGGCCGATGTGGTTCACCTAGTGGTGATCTTCGGAAGCTTCCTCAACGGCATTCAGAACGGCGCCGAGAGCTGGATCCCGCTGGCGACGATTCTCTTCATGGTCGCGATGGTCGCCCTGATCTCGCGGACGATGACGCTGATGCCGAAGACCAAGCCGCAGGAGATCAAGCCGGCGTCGGACATGGCGGTCGGCTGGGCGGACATCGCCGGCGTCGAGGACGCCAAGGCCGAGCTCGAGGAGATCGTCGAGTTCCTTCGGGACCCGGCGCGCTTTGCCAAGCTCGGCGCCCGCGTCCCCCGCGGGGTCCTCCTCCACGGCCCTCCGGGGACCGGCAAGACCCTGCTGGCGAAGGCCGTCGCCCACGAGTCGGGCGCCCGCTTCTACTCCCAGTCGGCCGCGTCCTTCGTCGAGATGTTCGCCGGCCTCGGCGCCTCCCGCGTTCGCCGGCTGTTCCGGATCGCCCGCAAGAACGAGCCGGCGATCATCTTCATCGACGAGCTCGACGCCGTCGGCGGCCGCCGGGGCATGGACATCTCCGGGGAGAAGGACCAGACGCTCAACCAGCTGCTGATCGAGATGGACGGCTTCCACTCGACCGGTCGGGTCGTCGTGATCGCCGCGTCCAACCTGCTCGACAAGCTCGACCCGGCGCTGCTGCGGCCCGGTCGCTTCGACCGTCAGATCTACGTCGCCCCGCCGGACGTCCGCGACCGCGAGGCGATCCTTCGGGTCCACACCCGTGACAAGCGGGTCGAGTCGGTCGACTTCGAGCTGATCGCCCGGCAGACGAGCGGCCTGACCGGCGCCGATCTGGCGAACATCTGCAACGAGGCGGCGATCTTCGCCGCCCGACGCGCGGCTGAGGAGATCGAGATGATCGACTTCGATCACGCCCTCGAGCGGATCATCGCCGGCGCCCAGTCGCGCCGCGTGCTCTCAGACCACGAACGGTCGGTCGTCGCCTACCACGAAGCCGGCCACGCCCTCTGCGCCGAGCTGCTGCCGACCGTCGACCGGGTCCACAAGATCTCGATCGTCCCCCGCGGACGAGCCCTCGGGTACACGCTGAACCTGCCGGACGAGGACCGGTATCTGAAGACGCGCGACGAGCTCGTCGACTACATGACGATGCTGCTCGGCGGCCGGGCTGCCGAGGAGATCGTCTTCGGCGACGTCACGACCGGCGCGGCCGACGATCTCCGCCGGGTCGCCGACATCGCCCGGGCGATGATCGCCGAGTACGCGATGGGCACGTCGGGCGCCGTGATCGGCACCGACTCGGCCGGCACGGTCTCAGACATCACCCTGCGGATCCGCGACGAGGAGCGTGAGCAGGTCGTCCACGAGGCCCGCCAGGCCGCCCACGACCTGATCGAGGCCAACCGCGCACAGCTCGAGCAGCTCGCGTCCGAGCTCCTGCGCAACGAGGTGCTCGACCGGACGACGATCGATCGGATCATGGCCGAGGTTCCCCGCCGGCCGTCGATCGCCGCGTTTCGCCGCAGCGGGGGCACCGTCGGCGGCCCGACCGAATAGGACCACGGCTGCGGGATGCCCGGTGTGGCGGTGGCCACCTCCCGGTTGCCGCGGCGTCCCGAGCCCGACTTCGCTGGCCTCCAGGCCCGGCAACTAGACTCCCGGCGGTGTTCGACCGCATCGACCATGTCGGCGTAGCCGTCGCCGACCTCAAGTCGGCCGTCGCGCTGCTGTCGGGAACGTTCGGCATGACGCTCACGCATCGCGAGACCGTCGAGTCACAAGGCGTCGAAGCCGTCCTGCTCGACGTCGGCGACAGCCACGTCGAGCTGCTTGCGCCAACCGGCGAAGACACCCCGATCGGCCGTTTCCTCGCCCGCAAGGGTCCCGGGATGCACCACGTCGCCTACCAGGTGGCCGACATCGACGCCGCGCTGGCCAAGCTCACGCAGGAGGGCGTCCGGCTGATCGACGCGGCTCCGCGTCCCGGCCTGCGCGGGTCGCGCGTAGCATTTCTACACCCCGCCGCCTGCGGCGGAGTCCTCACCGAACTCGTGGAGCCCGCACACTGATGGCAACCCCAAAGCCCCAACGCATCTCGATCGGCTTCACCGGCGGCCAGGTGCTCGCCGCGCGCCTCCAGGTCGCCGAGCGCGAAGCCCTGGAGACGGCGCTGGAATCCCGCAACGGGTGGTACAAGCTCGACTGCGAGGACGCGATCGTCCGGCTCGACCTCGCCCAGGTCGTCTTCGTCCGCACCGAATCGGATGAGCCCCGGGTCGGATTCGGCGCCTGAGCCCGCCCGGTCAGCCTCCATGCCGGCGCCCGGCACGATCGATGCCCGCCTGGCGGGCCTGCTGCGAGCTGGTCGGCGCCCCAGGCGGACGGCAGGCTTCTCGCGGGTGGGTGATTACGGGGGGATCTGGTTCGCGCTCGGCGGGACGATGTCCGTGCTCGGAGAGGCGCGGCGGCGGTCGGTCTGGCGGGCGGCGACCGGCCGGGTCGCCGCGGCCTACGCGCTGAACACCGCGGTCAAGCTGGCCGTCCGTCGCCGGCGGCCGGACGGCGGGCTGGTCTCGACGCCGACCCAGCTGAGCTTTCCCAGCGCCCACGCGGCAACCTCGTTCGCCGGCGCCCGGGCCTACTCGCGAGCTGGCGGTCCGCCGGCCGCCCTCTACCTGCTGGCGTTCGGGCTGGCCGTCTCGCGGCTGCGGCTCGGAGTCCACCACCCGTCCGACGTGCTCGCCGGCGCCGTGCTCGGCCTGCTGATCGGCGGGACCAGCCCGACACTGCCGGGCGGCTTCGCCGGCGAGGGGCCGGCCAGACGATGAAGGCACGCGAGGAGGCCTCGGGACGATGAAGATCGGGATCGTCGGGATGCCGAACGCGGGCAAGTCGTCGCTCTTCAACGCCCTCACCCAGGCGGGTGCCGAGGCGGCGAACTACCCGTTCACGACGATCGAGCCGAATGTCGCCGTCGTTCCGGTGGTCGACGAGCGACTCCAGCAGGTCGCCGAGACGCTCGGCGCGAGCGAGCTCGTCTACGACACGGTCTACTTCCACGACATCGCCGGCCTCGTGGCGGGCGCGTCGTCGGGCGAAGGTCTCGGCAACAAGTTCCTCGCGAACATCCGTGAGACCGACGCGATCCTCCACGTCGTCCGCGCCCACCAGGACGACAACGTGATCCACCCGGAGGGCCGGGTCGACCCGCTCGCCGACATCGAGACGATCGAGACCGAGCTGATCCTCGCCGACCTCGAGCAGGCCGAGCGCCGGATCGACCGCGTTGTGCGCAGCGCCCGCGGCGGCGACCGGGCGGCGATCTCAGAGCTTGCTTGGCTCGAGCGGCTGATCGATGCCCTCCAGTCGGGTCGCCCGGCCCGCAGCGTCCCGCCGCCGGCGGACGCCCCGGATGCGCTGCGACTGCTCGGTCCGCTGACCGCCAAGCCGGTTCTCTTCGTCGCCAACGTCGACGAGGGGTCCGACGACGTGCCCGAGGCGATCGCCGCCCACGCGGCAGCCCAGGGTGCCGGGGTCGTCGCCGTGTCCGCGCGGATCGAGGCCGAGCTCGGCGAGCTCGACGACGACGAGGCGCAGGCGATGCGCGAGGGTCTCGGCGTCGGCGAGTCCGGGCTCCAGCGGGTCGTCCGCGGCGCGTTCGAGCTGCTCGAGCTGATCGCCTTCTTCACGGCAGGCGAGGCCAAGCCCGCCCAGTCCTGGCACCTGCGCCGTGGCCTGACCGCGTGGCACGCCGCCGGCCAGATCCACTCCGACATCCAGCGGGGCTTCGTCCGGGCCGAGGTGATCGGCTGGGAGGCGCTCGTGACGGCCGGCGGGTACGCCGGCGCGCGGGATCGCGGGACGCTCCGCCTGGAGGGGCGCGACTACCTGATCTCCGACGGCGACGTGATCACGGTGAAATTCACCCCCTGACCCACCTGACCAGCCGCCGGCGGGCGGTGGCGGCCGAGAGAAGGGCCGCGCGACCGGGCGGCGAATACCGAGCCGGGTGCGGGGTATACGGCTTAATCAGCGGTGTTCATGCCGGTCCTGTACCGGGCCGCCCCGCGACCTATGGGCAGGCCGACTGCTCAAGAACCCGTTCGCCGTGCTCGCCGGGTTCATCGTGCCGCTCGCCCTGGTCGGCCACTCGCGGAGCGCCCGCGCGGGTCAGACACGTCCGGCGGACGGGCTGACGGTCGAGTCAAACGGCGGCGTCGCCGCGCCCACGGTCCTCGCGGCCGCCGCCGACCGGGAGGTCCGGGTCGGCGTCGAGGTCGCCGCCCTCACCCGTGCGGCGGTGCTCGAGCCGGCGTCGAGCACCACGACCACGGGCCCGTCGACGAGCACCACTGCGTTCGTCCCGCCGTCGAGCACGCCGTCGCCGTCGGGCGGTCTCCCCGTCCGCCTGATGGCGGCAATCGTCGCGGCCAACAGGATTGCGAGGCTCCCGTACATCTGGGGTGGCGGCCACGGGTCCTTCGACGCGGCCGGATATGACTGCTCGGGCTCGGTCTCCTACGTCCTCCACGCCGCCCTCGTCCTCGCGACGCCGGAGGACTCGACCGGGCTCGAGAGCTACGGGGACCCCGGCCCGGGGCGGTGGATCACGGTCTACGCGAACGCCACCCACGCGTTCATGACGCTCGGAGGCCTGCGCTACGACACGGTCGGCCTCTCGGCGACCGGGTCGCGCTGGCAGACGCTGGGTCCGGTACCCGCCGGCTACGTCGTCCGGCACCCGGTCGGTCTGTAGCCGACGACGCGAGCGCGCGTGCGGATCGACGGGTCGACTCGGGCCCGGGCGCGCGACCAGCTCGATGAGCAACTCGAGCCGGCCGGCTCAGGAGCGCTTGTCGTCGGCGATCAGCGCTCGCCGGGCGCAACGGAGCTTGCCGGGCGCGGGGCATCGCTCGCCGCGGTCGATGGGCTCACAGCCGACCTCCCGCGGCTTCGACGATCCCAGCGTGAACCGCCCCCCGACGACATCCCGCGCCCGACTCCTCGCGGCGCTTGTGCTGGCCGCCGGCGCCTGCCCCGGAGGCGGCGCCCCGGCGCTCGCGAGCGGTCTGAGCGCCGGGCACGGCGCAGCGTCGATCGCGCCCCGAGGCTCGGTCGCCTCGCCGGGATCGGTCCGGCTCCTCCAACGTCGCCTGAGGCTGCCGGCCGACGGAATCTTCGGTGCGCATACGGCAAGCGCCGTCGAGCGCTTCCAGGCCGGTCACGGTCTCACCCCGGACGGCGTGGTCGGCGCCCAGACGTGGGCCGCGCTCGGCGTCTCCGGCAGGCATCCGGTCCTCGCGGCGGTCGACCAGGCGCCCGCCCACCCGGCACCTGCCGCTCCAGCACCTGCCGCCCCGGCACCCGGACGCCTGGCACCCACCCACCAGGCGTCCGCCCGGCCGTCGGCCGGCGTGCTTGCAGGCGCCGCGGTCGCTCCCGGATCGCCGGGCTCGCCGGCGAGCACCCGAGCTCCTCCCGAACGGATCAGCCTGGCGCTCGCCGCCGCCGACCGGATCGCCGAGCTTCCCTACATCTGGGGCGGCGGCCACGCCGCGTGGGACGCCGCCGGCTACGACTGCTCCGGGTCGGTCTCCTACGTCCTCCACGCCGCCGACGCCCTGTCGGCTCCCGAGGACTCGTCCGACTTCGAGACCTACGGTGCGCCCGGCCCCGGGACGTGGATCACGATCTATGCGCGCGCCGACCACGTCTTCATGACGATCGGCGACCGCCGCTTCGACACCAGCGGCGCCGCTGCCGCCGGGTCGCGCTGGCAGCCGCTAGAGCCGGCGCCGGCCGGCTACGTCGTCCGCCATCCGATCGGGCTCTAGGCCGCCAGCGCGCGTAGCGCTCGGCGGTCGGTCAGGCGGCCGGCACGCGCGAGGTCACGTGCAGAACGGCCTTGGCCGGCTGGATGCTGACGCGCAGGGCGTCCGGCGCGGACCCCTGGATCTCGGCGACCCCGTCGACGATCAGGGCGTAGTCACCGGGTGCGCTCGCCGGCCACAGCAGGGCCACCGTGTCGTTCGCGCCGACCGCCGCGGCCGTTCGCCGGCCGGCGGGCGCCACCAGGCAGGTCCCCTCCCAGCTGACCCGGACCGACGTCACGCGGGGTGTGCAGTCACCGGAGACCGTCACGATGTACGGATGGAAGCCGAACCGGGCCACCTGGTCGTGGAGCTCGCTGAGGGGGACGGCTACCGACATGCCACCATGCTACGGCGATCGGCCAGGCAACCCCGATGAACACCCAAACCCCCGAGCTCGGCTACGTCGTCGAGGTCACCGACAACCGCAGCCAGCCGTTGACCGGCCGCAGCGACGCCCGGTACGTCTCGCCGCCCCAGGACCGTCGCGCCGCCGTCGAGCTGATCCGCCTCGTGCTCGGCCGCGACGAGGTGACCGGCGACGGGCCGTGGCAGACGGTGATCGCCGGCGGCCAGCGGACGGTCACGCTCCGCCTCAGCGATCGCCTCTTCGAATGACCGCCTACGCCTCCCCGGCGGCTTCCTCGAGACGGGCGGCGAGCCGCTCCATCCCGTAGCCCCGGGCCGCGATCCCGCCGCCGGCGAGATCGGTCGGAGCATCGGCCGGGAGCTCGACGGCCACGTCGACGAGCGTCGCGATCTCGAGAAACCCACGCAGCTCGTCGGCCTGCCCCCGGAGCGCCTCGGCGATCCTCGGCCTCAGCCCCCTCGCCGCCGCCGTCGGGCTCGCCGCCGCCGCCAGCACGCCCTCGAGGCTCTCGTGCGCCGCGAGCAGCTCGGCTGCCGTCTTCGCGCCGACGCCCTTAGCCCCGGGGATGCCGTCCGACGGGTCGCCGCGCAGGGCGATCAGGTCGGGGATCTGTGAAGGCTCGACCCCGCACACCCTGCGGACGTGCGCGGCGCCGAGCCGGGCGGCCGGCTTGTCGCGGCCGAGCTCGAGCACGCCGGTCTGATCGTCGATCGTCTGGTAGAGATCCCGGTCACCCGTGAAGATAAGCGTCTGCCCGCCGGCCTCGCGCTCGGCCCGGGCGAAGGACCCGAGCAGGTCATCGGCCTCGAGCGTCTCGTGCTCGGCGATGGTCCAGCCGAACTCGCGCAGCAACGCCGGAGCCTCTGCCCACTGTGCGCGCAGCTCGTCGGGCATCGGGTCGCGGTGGGCGTGGTACGGCGGATACAGCGCCACCCGGTAGTCGGCCTCCTCCGCGCCGAAACAGCAGACGACTGCCCGCGGGTCGCAGGCGTCGATCGCCGCGAGCACCGTATTGACCAGCCCGAGCAGGGCTCCCCGGGGCTGGCCCCTGCCGTCGCGGATCGACCGTGGGAGTCCGAAGAACGCCCGGTAGAGCAGCCATGGCGTGTCGAGGACGAGCAGCGGCCGGGTTGGCCAGACGGACTCCACCGACGCAGTGTGCCTGACGTCCCGGTCGCAGGCCGACGTCCGCCCTCAGCCGGGCGCCGCGTTGCCGCCGGTCGGGCCGGCCGACGGCGGCGGCGCAGGTGGCGCGGCCCCGCCCGGCGCGGTCGCCCCCGGCGGAGCGGTCAGCGTGAGCGTCGGCGGCTGGCAGGCCGAGTCCCACCCGCTCGCCGGCGTCCCGGTCTTCGCGACCGTGAAACAGATCCACGTCGTCGGCAGGCCGAAGCTCGTCGCCAGCTGGTCGCCGGTCACGGTGGTCGAGCCGCCCGTTCCGACGACGACCGCCCGCAGGATGCGTGGCGAGACGCCGCGATGGGTCACGTCGATCGCCTTGAGCGAGCCCTTGAGCAGACTGCCGAGAGCCGCGCCCGCAGCCCCGAGCGAAAGCTGCTTGGGCCCGAAATGGTGGCTTGGCGACAGCGTGTCGTACGGATCGGGGACGCCGACCAGCCACGGCTCGGGAGTGCTTCCGGGGAACGCGTTCTGGACGCTCTCGGTCTCCCCGCCCGAGCTGTCGAAGAAGTACGTGATGACCGGCTTGCCCTGGTACGTGACGACCTGCCCGGCCGTCGCGGCGACCGCCGCGTCGCTTGCCGGGGTCTCGGCCGCGATGCCGCCGTACTGCTGGGAGCGCGTGTCCGCGTAGACGTCGAAGCCCGTGGTCAGCGCGTCGGTGATCGCGTACGTCCGCGATGCGACGGCCTGCGCCTCGAGTTCCGCGAGCGGCCAGCTGGCGTCACTCTCGGCGGCGACCACGCCGCGAGCGTAGTCGTCGATGCCGACGAGATCGAGCACCTCCAGGCCGCCGTGGCCGTCGGCGAGGATCTCCAGCGACCCGCGGTAGCGGCCGTTGCGCAGACCGTTGCCCGCCGTCCCGTCCAGCCGGATCACCCCACCCGCGCCGGCCACCGTCAGCGGCGCGGCGAGGACGAGCCGCCTCCCGCGCGACGAGCTGAGCGCCACGTGGGCGCGTCCCGCCGGCCGGGCCGTGTAGACCCCGGCCGCCGCCAGCCCGTGCCCGCCGGCGCCGCTCGCGCCGGTGAAGACGACCGACCCCCGGCCCGACTGCATCAGGACGCGCACGACCCGCCCGGCCGGTGCCGACCCAATCGTGGTACCTGTGTAGTAGTGCGCGAGGATCTCCTGATAGGTGAAGCCGTGCTGAGCCAGGCCGTCGGCCCCCCACTGGCTCATCCCGACGCCGTGGCCGTCGCCGCCTCCGTCGATGATCAGGGTCGGCGCCGAGAGGCACGCCGCCGGGGCGAGCAGGCCGCAGCCGGCGCAGGTCAGGAGCGCTGCCACCAGACGACGCATCCGCGGCACGGTAGCCGACCCCGATGAACGAGGCAGCGGTCCTCGACGGCGCACCCAAGGGCCTGCTGATCGGAGGGAGCTGGCGCGAGGCTGACGGCGGCGGGAGCTTCGATGTCGAGGACCCGGCGACCGGCCAGGCGCTCTGCAGGGTGGCCGACGCCCGGGCCGGGGACGCCGCGGCCGCGCTCGACGCGGCGGCGCACGCCGGCCCGCAGTGGTCTCTCACCGCTCCCCGCGAGCGTGGTGAGATCCTCCGCCGGGCGTTCGATGCGATCGCCGACCGGACCGACGAGCTCGCCCTGCTGATGACGCTCGAGATGGGCAAGCCGGTCGCCGAATCGCGGGCCGAGGTGACCTACGCCAACGACTTCCTGCGCTGGTTCTCCGAGGAGGCCGCCCGGATCGACGGGCGCTACTCAGTCAGCCCGAACGGCAGCGGCCGGCTCCTGACGATGAAGCAGCCGGTCGGACCGTGCCTGTTGATCACGCCGTGGAACTTTCCCCTGGCGATGGGAACCCGGAAGATCGGTCCGGCGATCGCCGCCGGGGCGACGATGGTCGTCAAGCCGGCCAGGGCGACCCCCCTGTCGATGCTCAAGCTCGCCGAGATCCTGACCGGCGCCGGGCTCCCGGACGGCGTCCTCAACGTCCTCACGACGAGCCGCTCGGGCGAGGTGATCGACCCGCTTTTCGACGATCCCAGGCTTCGCAAGCTGTCGTTCACCGGATCGACCGAGGTCGGCTCGAAGCTGGCCGCCCGGGCGGCCTCGAAGGTCCTGCGGATCTCGATGGAGCTCGGCGGGAACGCGCCGTTCGTCGTCTTCGGCGATGCCGATCTCGACGCCGCGCTCGACGGGGCGATGATCGCCAAGATGCGCAACATGGGCGAGGCCTGCACGTCTGCCAACCGCTTCCTCGTCCACGCAAGCGTCTTCGACGAGTTCTCCCGTCGCCTGGCCGACCGGATGGGCGGGCTCCGCCTGGGCCGCGGGACCGACCCCGACGTCGACGTCGGGCCGCTGATCGACGACGGCGCCCGCGAGAAGGTCTCAGAGCTCGTCGAGGACGCGCTCGCCCGCGGCGCCCGCTGCCTGACGGGCGGAGAGCGGCTCGACCGGGCCGGGTACTTCTACCGGCCGACGGTCGTCGTCGACCTTCCGCGGGACGCCCGCCTGCTCCACGAGGAGGTCTTCGGCCCGGTCGCTCCGATCGTCAGCTTCGAGACCGAGGCAGAAGCACTCGAACAGGCCAACGGGACCGAGTTCGGGCTGGTCGCCTATCTCTATACCGCCGACCTCAAGCGGGCCCTGCGGGTCTCCGAGGCGTTGGACGTCGGCATGGTCGGACTCAACCAGGGGATCGTCTCGAACGCCGCCGCCCCGTTCGGTGGGGTCAAGCAGTCGGGATTCGGGCGCGAGGGCGGCTACGAGGGAATCGACGAGTACCTCGAGACGAAGTACGTCGCGATCGGCCTGTAGGGAAGTCGCCAGGCTGCCCGGCGCACCGCTCCCGGCGGCCCGTCCCGATCGGCAGTCGGCCGCTCTGGACGTGCCGGGGTGGGTCGGGCAAACTGTTCGCATGCTCGACGCCGGCGCCTCGCGCGATCGCCTCGCCGCGATCCTGGGCGCGGCCTTCGCCGACGGGCTGCTCAGCGAGCAGACCCTCTCGCATCGGCTCGGCCTACTCTTCGGAAATCGGCTCGTCGACCCGCATGGCGTGGTCGGCGACCTGTCGGTCCGCGCTCGACGCCCGGGTCCCCGAAGCTCGCCGCTCGCGGCCTTCGCGGCAGACTCATGGGCCCGTCTGATGACGTGGCTCGCTCCGCCCGAAGCCGGTGTCCCCGGGACCGACTGCATGGTCCTCGCGCTCGATTGGGAGACCGGCGACGACGACCTCGTGATCGGCCGGGGTCCGGGCGCTGACATCGGCCTGGATGACGACACCGTCTCCCGGCGACACGCCCGCCTCGTCCCTCGCGACGGGAGCTGGACGATCGAGGACCTCGGATCACTGAACGGCACCGCCGTCAACGGAACGACCGTCGGCCGCGCCCGGCTGCGGCCGGGCGACCACGTCCGGATCGGGGAGCAACTGCTCGAGATCGACTAGACCACCGTGGTCGGCAACCTGCCGCGGGCCGGTGGCTCAGCCGGCGATCGCCCCGAACAGCTCTTCGGACTCGACGAGGCCGGCGTCACTTGGGGCCTCGCCGTCGACGAACACGCGGTCGCGCTGACGCTCGCGCCAGTCGGGATGCGCCTCGGACGGCTTGTCGTATCCGTAGCGCTCCCGCGCCTGCGCCGGAGTCAGCGTCTCCGGACGCGTCGGCGGGATCTCGAGGAAGATCGGCGTCATCACCCGCTGTGTCGACGGCGACATCATCCCGAGGATCGCCAGCTCGAGGCGGCGGCTCACGTGGACGACCCGGTAGCTGACGATCATCACCGGCCGGACGAGGAAATCGAGCACCCGGCCCTGCCGGATGCCGGCCATCTCCCTCATCCACCGCGGCATCGTCGCGATCGTCGCGATCCGCATCGTCTTGTTGACCACCCACATGAACGGCCTGGTCACCGGCGGCAGCGGCGGGAACATGACCTCGCCGTTGAGCAGGAAGTCCATCATCGACTGGGCCGGCTCTGATCCGACGAGCCGCGGACGCATGTAGTCGAAGTACTCGCGGATCCCGATCCGCGTGAGCGGGACGTCGAGCGGATCGCAGGTCTGCAGCTCGGCGGCCAGCCTGCACTCGGCCCAGTAGGTCGCCTCGTCCTCCGGGGGGAGCTTCCCCGGGCCGTAGCGCTCGTAGGCATAGAGGATCGAGTGCCACGCGGTCAGGTGGATCCAGAGCTGCGACTTCGGATCGTTCGCGTCGTAGCGCTCGCCGCTGAGCGGCTCGACCCCGACCGCCTTCGAGTGGACCTTGACGAGGATGTCCGCGGCCTTCGACGTCGACCGCGTGTCGCCGAACGCGACCCGCGAGAAATAGCAGAGCGTCCGGTCGTAGCGCGTCCGCGGCCGCGACCGGACCGCGTCGGTCTTGTCGACCGCGGCGATCAGGGCCGGGTCGAGCTCCTCGATCACGACGGCCCGCTGGAAGCCGACGGTCAGCGAGGTCGGATACTTCCAGACCCGCCAGGTGACGGAGTCCGGGCCGAAGAAGCCGTAGTCCTCGTGGGGTTCGATCGGCTTGGAACTGCGCGATTTGCTTGACATTTGATCCTCGCGTCCGGTCACACTGGTGGCGATTGACACGAGAAATCTACACCCCAGTAGCTTTCGCGTCAAGGGGTGCCGAGGGCGGCGGATCGCCGGGTCAGCCCGGAGGCCGGCCACCGCCTCGGAGCGCCGCGACCAGGCCCTCGACGAAGCCGGCGAGTCGACCGGCCGAGAAGTGCTCTGGATCGCTCAGGACGAGGCGGCCCCACTGCTCGACGACGACCATCAGCGAGTGCGACGCGAGCTCGAGATCGATCTCCACAGCCCCGCCCCCGCGGTGCAGGCCCCACCGCAGGAGGGCCGCGAACTGCCCGCGGACGCGCTCCCGGTCGCGATCGATTCGCTCGCGGACGAGCTTCGGCGTGCCGTCCGGCGGCAGCAGGATCGGCCGCCAGGTATCCGGGTCGCGGGCGACGACCTCGACCATCGACCGGACGATCCCGACGACGAACTCGCCGGGATCCTGGTCGCCGGGCGCCGCCGGAACCGCGGCGGCCAACTGCGCCAGCGCCCGCCGCTCCTGGCGGTCGAGCAGCGCCCCGAGCAGATCCCCGAGGCCGTCGAAGACGCCGTAGATCACCGGTCGGGAAACGTCCGCCTCCCGGGCGATCGTCTCGATCGAGACGGCCGCGTACCCGTCCCGGATGATGATGCTCAGCGCGGCGTCGAGCAGCTGCCTGCGCCGGTCTCGCGGCGCCATCCGGGGTGCGTACGGCCTGCGCGGAGCTGTTGGCATCGCCCGCAGCGTCGCAGAGATCGACTCCGCCCAGCCGGTCGGTTGGGCTCACCCGAAGGGGGTGTACATGGTGTACATGTCCCCCGCGCCGCCCGACCCCGACCCTGGACGCGACGTGTACCTCCCTCGGTGGCTGGCAGCCGGATTTCCAGGCGACGTGTGACCCGTCGTTCGCCGGCGCACCACCACCGCGCCTAACGGGCCCCTAACGATCCACCGCAAGCCGCCGCACTCGTGGTAGGCTCGCCAGGCGCGAGGACCGAATTAGGCAGTCCTGGCCTGCGAGCACCTCACCCCTTGTGACCACCCAACTCCGCGACGACCCGGCCCCCGTATCGGGACCGCCACGAAGCGAGTCGATCGGTCGCGAGACCGACTCGGCCACCGTGCCCGACGCCGCCGGCGTCCAGGCCATGGACAACCAGCGGACCGAGCGGATCGCCAATGCCGCGGTCGTGATCGTCCCGTTCCTCCTCCTCTTCGTCGCCGGCTGGCTCGCCTGGGGCGGCCTGCTCCACTGGCAGGACCTCGTCGTGATGGCGATCACCTACCTCCTGACCGGCCTCGGCGTCACCGTCGGCTACCACCGCCTGTTCACCCACCGGAGCTTCAAGACCGGCAAGGCCGTTCGCGCCGCCTTCGCGATCCTCGGGTCAGCAGCGATCGAGGGCTCGGTGATCGAGTGGGTCGCCACCCACCGGATGCACCACCGCTTCTCAGACAAGGAGGGCGATCCCCACAGCCCCCACGTCGGTCACGGCGCCGGCTGGCTGGGCGCCGTCCGAGGCCTGATCCACGCCCACGTCGGCTGGACCTTCCGCGGTGTCGACCGGGCCTGCACCAAGCACTATGCCCCCGATCTGCTCGCCGACCCGGTCGTCTGCTTCGTCAACCGGACCTTCGTCGTCTGGCTGCTCGCCGGCCTAGCCTTCCCCGCCCTGCTCGGCTGGGCCCTCACCGGCACGCTCGTCGGCGCCCTGACCGGCTTCCTCTGGGGCGGTGCCGTCCGCGCCTTCTTCCTCCACCACGCGACCTTCTCGATCAACTCCCTCTGCCACTTCTTCGGCAACCGCAGGTTCGAGACCGGCGACCACTCCCGCAACCTCACGTGGCTTGCGATCCCCACGCTCGGAGAGGCCTGGCACAACAACCACCACGCCTTCCCGACCTCCGCCTGTCACGGCCTCGGCCGCTGGCAGCTGGACCCCTCCGCCTGGGTGATCAGCGCCCTCGCCGCCGCCGGCCTCGCCTGGGACGTGATCAAGATCTCCCCGGCCCGCCAGGAGTCCAAGGCGATCCGCTCACCCGCCTGACCGAGCCGCCCGCGAGCGTCTGCGGGGAGGGCAAGTCGCCGCGCCCCGCTCCCCGCCGACCTCAGTCCCCCGGCGGGGCTCAGCCCGCTCGCCCGGCCGCCTCCACCTCGGCCAGCAGCACCGGGTCGGCGACCTCCGTGCGCCGGGCAAAGAACTCCGGGAAGATCGGCCTCGACACGAGCATCAGGACGACGCCGATCACCAGCGATCCGACCCCGACCACGACCGGCACGCCGATCCCGAAGACCCCCGGCGACGACGTGTTGTCGGGGTTCCCGTAGAAGAACAGGGCCTTCACGAAGATCCCCAACAGCATCACCCCGCCCAGCAGGGGGGCCATCCCCAACAGCACGAGGTTCTTCGCGCTGCGCGTCAGCTCCCGCCGGTAGTAGACCGCGCACGCAACGCCCGTCAGCCCGTAGTAGAAGGCGATCAGGAAGCCGAGCGCCGTCACCGAGTCGGCGAGCACATTCGAGCTGAGGTTGACGATCGCGACGAACCAGATCACCGACAGGACACCCATCAACACCGTCGAGAAGGTCGGCGTCTGGAAGCGCGGGTGGACCCGGCCGAAGGATTTCGACACGGCACCCCACCGGGCCATCGACAACGTCGTCCGCGCCGTCGGGAGGATCGTCGTCTGGGTCGACGCCGACGCCGACGTCAGGACCGCGACGATCAGCAACAGGTCCAGCGGCCGGGGGAAGACCTTCCCGCCGAGGAAGTTCAACACGTCCGACTGGTTGGCGATCAGACCGCCCGTCCCCGCGTACGCCTGGGCCGCGATCGAGACGATCACGTAGATCAGGACGAGCATCAACGTGCTCACCACAGCCGCCTTCCCCGGCCCGTTCGCCGAATCCTCGGACTCCTCGTTGACCGCCACCCCGCTGTCCCACCCCCAGTAGATGAACAGCCCGAGCAGGACGCCGTTGACCAGGGCGCCCGTGCTCTTGATCGCCAACGGGTCGATCCACGACAGGCCGAAGTGGATCGACCCGGCCGGGTGGCCCGAGTAGACCTTGATCAGGGCGACCACAGCGAACGCGGCCAGGGTCAGGACCTCCGTCGTGAGGAGCGCGCTCTGCAGGCGAGCCGACAGCTCGATCCCCCGGTAGCAGATCCACGTCATCACGACGATCCAGACGACCCCGACCGCGGTCACCGCCCCGATCGATGCTGCCGCCGACTGCCAGCGGAACAGCAGGAAGCTGTAGGTCCCGGCGATCTGCGCGAGGTTGGCCATCACGATCACGTCCGACACGATGATCGCCCACCCGCCGAGCCACCCGAGTCCCGGCCCGAGCGCCCGCGTCGCCCAGGCGAACGTCGTCCCGCAGTCGGGGTCCGCCCGGTTCAGGTAGCGGTAGGCCTGGGCGATCAGGAGCATCGGGATGAACGAGACGATCAGGATCGCCGGCGACTGCAGGCCGACCCCGCCGACCGCCGCGATGAACCCGAGCGTCGCCGCCAGGCTGTAGGCCGGCGCGGTCGACGCGACGGCGATCACGACGTTCGAGACGTAGCCGAGCGCGCCCGTCTTCAGCCCCTTGTCGATCACCGTGCCGGCCCCGACCGGTCGCGGCTGGGGGATTGCTGCGGTGGCCATGACGTTGTCTCCTGCGGCTGGGGGCTTGCGCGATCGCGACTGGCGGGCCGAGTTCGGTGGCCCCCGAAACGTACGTCCGCAGGCGCCGACCGCGCAAGTGGCAGGAGTCCCAAAAAAAGATCCCCGTCTTGTACGCCAAGTACAACGCGACCTGGCCGGGTTTGCCTCAAATCTCGATTGATAAGCCTCACGGGGAGCGCTACGGTTGTCCGTAGTGTCCAGTCACCTTCAGGAGCTCGCCCGCCGCCACCTGTGGATGCATTTCACGCGGATGGGCTCCTACGCAGACCACGAGGTCCCGATCATCGTCCGCGGCGACGGCTGCTACGTCTACGACGAGCACGGCAAGCGCTACCTCGACGGTCTGTCGGCCCTCTACTGCGTCAACGTCGGCCACGGCCGCGACGAGCTCGCCGACGCGGCCGCCGCCCAGGCCCGCGACCTGGCCTTCTACACCAACTGGAGCTACGCCCACCCCCCGGCGATCGAGCTGGCCGCCCGGATCGCCGAGCTGACACCCCCCGGCCTCGACCGGGTCTTCTTCACCTCCGGCGGATCCGAGGCCGTCGAGTCGGCGTGGAAGCTCGCCCGCGCCTACCACAAGGCGACCGGCCAGCCCGTGCGGACGAAGCTGATCGCCCGGGAGGTCGCCTACCACGGGACGTCGCTCGGCGCGCTCGCCGCGACCGGGATCACGTCCCTGCGCCAGCCGTTCGAGCCGTTGACGCCGGGCGGGTGCCACGTCCCGAACACGAACTCCTACCGCTGGGCCGAGGACCGCGACCCGCTCTGGGCGGCCGATCAGATCGAGCAGCGGATCGTCTTCGAGGGGCCGGAGACCGTCGCCGCGGTGATCCTCGAGCCGGTCCAGAACGCCGGCGGCTGCTTCACACCCCAGGACGGGTACTTCCAGCGGGTCCGCGAGATCTGCGACCGCCACGGCGTGCTGCTGATCTCCGACGAGGTGATCTGCTCGTGGGGCCGCCTCGGCCACTACTTCGGCTGCCAGCGCTACGACTACGTCCCGGACATCATCACCACCGCCAAGGGCCTGACGTCGGCGTACTCGCCGATGGGCGCGATGATCGTCTCCGACCGGGTCGCCGAGCCTTTCATGGACGGGACGGCGATGTTCGTCCACGGCTTCACCTTCGGCGGCCACCCCGTCTCCGCGGCGGTCGCCCTCGCCAACCTCGAGATCATGCGACGCGAGGACCTCTGCGGCCGGGTGCTCGAGCACGAGTCGGCCTTCCGGGCGATGCTCGACGGCCTCCGCGACCTCGAGATCGTCGGCGACGTCCGCGGGGCCGGGTACTTCCACGCGATCGAGCTCGTCCGCGATCGGGAGACGAAGGCGTCGTTCGACGACGACGAGTCCGAGTCCCTCCTGCGGGGATTCCTCTCCGGCGCCCTGTACGACCGCGGCCTGATCTGCCGGACCGACGACCGCGGCGACCCCGTGATCCAGCTGGCACCCCCGCTGATCGCCGGACCCGAGCAGTTCGCCGAGATCGAGACGATCCTCCGCGGCGTGCTCTCCGAGGCCTGGGAGCGGATCGCCCCGGCCCGGGCCTGAGCCGGTGCTGAGCGTCGAGCGACTGATCGACGAGGTCGGACTCGGCCTGGCGAGCGGGGCCGAGTCCGGGGCGACGCGGGTCCGCTGGGTCCACTGCACCGAGCTCCCCGACCCGACGCCGTGGCTGACGGGCGGCGAGCTCGTCCTCACAACGGGGGCCCAGCTCGGCGGGGCCTCCTCCCAACGGGAGTACGTCCGCCGGCTCGTCGACCACGGGATCGCCGGGCTCGGCTTCGGCACGGGGTTCGCCCACGACCGGCTTCCCCAGGCTCTGCTCGCCGCCGCACGCCAGGCCGCCTTCCCGGTCTTCGAGGTCCCGTACGAGGTGCCGTTCATCGCGATCACCGAGCGCGCGTTCGCGCATCTCGTCAACGAGCAGTTCGACGCCCTGCGGCGGAGCATGGAGCTTCAGGGACGACTCGAGCGACTCGTCCTCGACGAGCGGGGGCTCGCCCGCGTCGTCGAAGTCGTGGCTGCCGAGATCGGTGGCTCGGTCGGCGTTCTCAACGGTCGCGGGGACACACTCGCCTGGCATGATGCCGGCGACCCCGCGGCCGCCGACGCCGATTCCGCCGCGATCCGGCTGGCGATCGCCGCGATCGACGGGCCGGCCCCGGACCAGCTGGATCCCGATGGGTCGGGTCGCATCCTCGGCCTCCCGGTCGTCGCGACCGGCGGCGCCCGGCCGCAGGCCTGGCTGGTCGCGATCGGCCGGCTCGGCGAGTTCGAGCGGCTCGTCCTGCGCCAGACGGTGACCGTCGTCGCCCTCGAGATGATGCGCCTGCGCCTGGTTTCGGACACCGAGCGACGGCTGGCCGGCGATGTCTTCGCCGAGGCGCTGACCGGCCGCCTGCACCCCGACGAGCTCGAGGCTCGACTCCGACCGTTCGGGATCGGCCAGGACGCCGCCGTCCTCGCGTTCGCCCTGCGTGACCCACCCGCGGCCGAGCCGGTCCTCGACCGGGCGCTCGAGCAGCTCGACGTCCAGCGACTCGTCGCGACACGCGGCCCCCTGCTCTGCGCGGTCGTCGACACGTCCGACTGGGATCCGATCGACCTCGCCCGGCGGGTCCGCCGGGACCTGGTCAGAGAGCTCGGAGAAGTCCGGGCGGCCGCCAGTCGGTCCGGCTCGCCCCAGACGCTGCGGCGGAGCTTCCACGAGGCGCGTTGCGCCCTCGAAGCCGTCCGTCACGCCAACGGCGGCGGCCCGGACGTCGCGTCCCACCGGGATCTCGGGGCCTTCCACCTGCTCCTGTCACTCCAGGACGACGACGCCCTGCGCTCGTACAGCGAGAGCGTGCTCGGGCCGCTGTCGGGCGGCCAGCCCGGCTACGGGGAGGAGCTCCTGCGATCGGTCGACGTCTTCCTCGAGCACAACGGCCACTGGGAGAACGCCGCGGCCGAGCTGTTCTGCCACCGCCACACGCTTCGCTACCGGTTGCGCCGGGTCGAGCGGCTGACCGGGCGGGACCTCGCGAGCACGCGCGACCGGATCGAGTTCTGGCTGGCCCTCCGCGGGCGGGAGCTCGCCCGATGACGCCGGCCGCTGCCGTCCTGGTCGGCCGGGAGTCGGCCGGATGAGGGTCGCCGTGCTCGGGGCCGGCGGGACGATCGCCCGGGCGATCGTCCGCGACCTGGCGCAGTCGCCCGAGGTCTCGGACCTGGCCCTGATCGACCTCGACCTGCCGGCGGCGCAGCGCGTCGCCGAGGACCAGTCAGCCGGCAAGGGGCGAGCGGTCGGCGTCGACGGGTCCGACCGGCTGGCCGAGGCGATCGACGGGTGCGCGGTGCTGGTCAACGCGGCGAGCTACCGGATCAACCTCGACGCGATGGAGGCCGCACTGGCGGTCGGCTGCCACTACGTCGATCTGGGCGGTCTCTACTGGATGACGGCCCGCCAGCTCGAGCTCGACGAGCGGTTCATCGCGGCGAACCTGGTCGGCGTGCTCGGGATGGGCGCGGCGCCGGGCAAGACGAACGTGATGGCCGCGCGCGCGGTCCGCGAGCTCGGCGGCGAGCGGCCCGACGAGATCCTGATCAGCGCGGCCGGCCGGGATCCGGTGGTCGGAGATCGGCTCCGCCTGCCGTACGCCCTGCGTACGTTGATCGACGAATTGACGATGGCCGCTGTCGTCTTGCGTGACGGCGCGGCGGTCGAGCTGCCGGCGCTGTCCTCGGGCGGGTTGGTCGACTTCCCGGAGCCGATCGGCCCGGCGGAGACGATCTACACCCTGCACTCCGAGCTCCAGACCCTCGGCCGGAGCTTTGGCGTCCAGCGGGCGAGCTTCCGCCTCTCGCTGCCGCCGGCCCTGCTCGGCCGGCTGGAGGGGCTGCTCGACGCCGACGAGGACGAGCTCGCCGCGGTCGCCGCGGCGAGCGTCCCACCGTCGGAGCTGGCGATCGCCGCCCATGTCGTCGAGGCCCGTTCGGCCCGGCGGGTCGCCCGGATCACGGCGGTCACCCGGCCGCACGAGGCGTGGGGGCTCGGCGGGGGGATCGTCTCGACCGCGGCGCCCGCGGCCGCGGTCGTCCGGCTGATCGCCCGGGGCAGGATCGAGCCGGTCGGCGTGCTCCCGCCGGAGGACTGCGTCGAGCCGGACGACCTCTTCCCAGAGCTCGAGCAACGCGGCTGCACGTTCGCCGTCGAGGTCGGAGAGCTCGTATGAGGATCGGCGTCCCGACCGAGATCAAGTCCGACGAGTACCGGGTCGCCCTGACGCCGGCCGGCGTCCGCGAGCTGACCGGCCACGGGCATGACGTGATCGTCCAGGCCGGGGCTGGTGACGGCAGCGCGATCGAGGATTCCGACTATGTCGCCCAGGGCGCGCGGATCCGCGCGGACGCCGCGGCCGTGTTCGGTGAGGCCGACCTGATCCTGAAGGTCAAGGAGCCCCAGGCGGTCGAGGTGGCCCTGCTGCGACCGGAACAGACCCTCTTCACGTATCTGCACCTCGCCGCCGCGCCCGAGCTCGCGGCCGGGCTGTGTGCGTCGGGGGCGACGTGCATCGCCTACGAGACCGTCGAGGCCGCGAACGGCGGCCTCCCGCTGCTTGCGCCGATGAGCGAGGTCGCCGGGAAGATCGCGACCCAGGCGGGTGCCTTCATGCTCGAGAAGCCGCTCGGCGGGCGCGGCGTCCTGCTCGGCGGGGTGCCGGGCGTCGCGGCGGCGACGGTCCTAGTGATCGGCGGCGGCGTCGTCGGGCTGAACGCCGCGCTGATCGCGATCGGCATGCAGGCCGACGTGTTCGTCTACGACCGGTCGATCGACCGCCTCCGCGAGCTCGACCTGATCTTCGGCGGCCGGGCGTCGACCGTCTACTCGACGACCCTCTCGATCGAGGAGATGCTTCCGTCGGCCGACCTCGTGATCGGCGCCGTCCTGATCCACGGTGCCAGGGCCCCGTGGGTGATCCGGCGCGAGCAGCTCGCCCTGATGAAGCGGCGGGCCGTGCTGGTGGACGTCTCGATCGACCAGGGCGGCTGCTTTGAGACGTCCCGGCCGACGACCCACTCGGCGCCGACCTACGAGCTCGACGGGATCACCCACTACTGCGTGACGAACATGCCCGGCGCCGTCCCCGTGACGTCGACCTACGCCCTGACCAACGCCACCCTCCCGTATGTCCTGCGGCTCGCCGATCGGGGTGTCGTCGCCGCCCTGGCCGAGAGCGCCGAGCTCCGGTCGGGGGTCAACATCTCCGGCCGGCGGATCGTCCACCCGGCCGTCGCCGACGCCCTGGCGGGGTCGATCGAGCTTGTCCCGTACAGCGACGCCGAGAAGGAGCAGCCATGACCGCGGCCCCGACTGAGCTTGCCAACTTCATCGACGGCGAGCTCCGCCCGCCGGTCGACGGTCAGACCGAGGAGATCCTCAACCCTGCGACCGGCCTGGTGATCGCCCGGGCGCCGCGCTCGGGCGAGTCGGACGTCGACGCGGCCGTCGACGCGGCCGATCGGGCCTTCGCGGGTTGGGCGTACTCGACGCCGGGCGAGCGGTCGCTCGCCCTCCTGCGGATCGCCGACGGCCTCGAGGCCCGGGCCGGCGAGCTCGGCCTGGCGGAGGCCCTGAACGTCGGCAAGCCGATCGACGCGGCCCGCGAGGAGATCCCCTTCCTGGTCGACAACCTCCGCTTCTTCGCGGGCGCGGCCCGCTGTCTCGAGGGGAAGTCGGCCGGCGAGTACGTGACCGGCTACACGTCGATGGTCCGCCGCGAGCCGGTCGGCGTCGTCGGCCAGATCGCGCCGTGGAACTACCCCCTGATGATGGCGATCTGGAAGATCGGACCGGCCCTCGCCGCGGGGAACACGGTCGTCCTGAAGCCGTCCGAGCAGACGCCCCTGACGGCGGCCCTGCTCGCCGAGATCGCAGCCGAGCATCTACCGTCGGGCGTGCTCAACGTGATCTTCGGCCACGGGGAGGCCGCCGGCGCGCCGCTCGTGCGCCACCCGAAGGTCGCGATGGTCTCCCTGACCGGGGACGTCTCGACCGGGAAGGCGATCGCCCGGGCGGCATCCGAGACGCTCAAGCGGGTCCATCTCGAGCTTGGCGGCAAGGCGCCGGTCCTCGTCTTCGACGACGCCGACCTCGACGCCGTGGTCGAGGGGATCAAGGTCGGCGGGTTCTGGAACGCCGGCCAGGACTGCACGGCCGCGAGCCGGGTGCTCGCCGGCCCGGAGATCCACGACGAGCTGGTCAGCCGGCTGGCCGACGCCGTCGGCGAACTCGAGGTCGGCGACCCGTTCGCCGACGCCACCGAGATGGGACCCCTGATCTCGGCCGAGCAGCGCGCCCGGGTGGCCGGCTTCGTCGAGCGGGCGCCCGATCGCGCCGAGGTCGCGACCGGCGGGTCGGTCCGGGCGGGGGCCGGCTTCTTCTACGAGCCGACCGTCGTCGCCGGCCTGTCCCAGGGCGACGAGCTCGTCCAGCGGGAGGTCTTCGGCCCGGTCGTCACCGTCCAGCGGTTCTCCTCCGACGAGGAGGCGATCACCTGGGCCAACGGCGTCGACTACGGGCTGGCGTCGAGCGTCTGGACGACGAACGTAACCCGGGCGATGAACGCCGCGCGGAGCCTCCGGTTCGGGACGGTCTGGGTCAACGACCACATCCCGATGGCCTCGGAGATGCCCCACGGCGGGTTCAAGCAGTCCGGCTACGGGAAGGACATGTCGAGCTACTCGCTCGAGGACTACACCGAGCTCAAGCACGTCATGATCAGCCTCGGCTGACCAGGTCGGTCCCGGGAGCTCCGGGACTCTCGTCCTCCACCGCTCAGCTCAGCACGAACCACGTTTGTGTCTTGAGCCTCTGTTTTGTGAACTCGAACAGCGTTCGTCTCGAACAGCGTTCGTCTCGAACAGCGTTCGTCTCGAACAGCGTTCGTCTCGAACAGCGTTCGTCTCGAACAGCGTTCGTTGCTCTCGGTCGGCTCAGACCGTCGTCTGGGCGGCGAGCCAGTTCTCGATCGCGGCGACCCGCTGCTCGAGTGCGCTGATGCGGTCGGGATCGCCCGGGGCCTCTGGGGAGGCATCAGTGCCGATCGACTCCGCATAAGCGCCGATCGGCTCCTGCTCGCCGCTGCGGCCGATCGTCGGGCTCATGCCGAGCTGGCGGCCCGGCTCGTCAGCCGAGTGGTTGGCGTGGGCCGCCAGGGCGACGGGCTCGGGGCCCTGGTCGGCGACGACCTCGCGGGCCTCGGCGACCTGGGCGGCCGCGGCCTGGGTCTGGTAGCGGACGAGGCGAGGCGAGACGGTCTCGCCGCCGAGCGCGCCCCCGAGGCCGTAGTGGGCGAACAGGGCCTCCTCCTCGGCGACCGTCAGCTGGCCGTCGGGCTCGACGTTAGGAGCTTCCTTGACGAGCGCCGCCGGGTAGGCGACGCGGACATGGTTGCGGGCCATCGTCGCGCCTTCGAGCGGCACGAACGAGAGCCGGCGGCCGAACATGCCGGTCGCGACGCAGGCAAAGCCGGGGGCGTCGGTGTGCCGGTCGTAGTAGATCTCCTCGAGGCGGCCGATCTTCCGGTCGTCCGGATCGACGACGTCCTGGCCGCGCCACTCGCTGATTGCCTCGACGTCCAACATTGGGGTCCCTTTCGGATCGGTGCGACTACGTGCTTCATCCTTGGCGTACCCGGCTGCGCCTGACGTCAACCCCGGACGGCGCGGGCTGTCACAGATCCGGCAGGTCTGCGAAGAACCACATATGGACCGCAACGACGACGCGCTCCTCGCGGGCGTGGTGGCCGGCGACCCGGACGCGTTCTCGGACTTCTACCGCCGCCACCGCCCGGCGGTCACGGCGTTCTTCGCCCGGCGGGTCCCCGACCGGGAGGCGGCGTTCGATCTGACGGCCGAGACGTTCGCCGCCGTCGTCGTCTCGGCTGAGCGCTTCGATCCCGGCCACGGACCAGCCGTCGCCTGGCTGTTGGGGATCGCCTCCCACAAGCTGACCGACAGCGTCCGGCGCAACCGGGTCGAGTCCGACGCCCGGCGGCGGCTCGAGCTCGAGCCGGTCACGCTGACCGAGGCCGACCTCGACCAGGTCGATGACGCCCGGCTGGCCGGGCCCGACCTCTGCGATCTCGTGGCCGGGCTCCCGCCCGAGCACCGGGACGCCGTCACCGCCCGGGTGATCGACGAGCGCTCCTACCGAGAGATCGCCGCCGATCTCGCATGCTCGGAGGCCGTCGTGCGCCAGCGGGTCCACCGGGGTCTGCGACGCCTGCGCGATCAACTCAGGGAGATGACATGACCGGTTTCGACCAGCTCGAGCGCCAACTCCGCCGGACGGTCGCCAGGCGCGCGGTCCGTCGCCGGCGTGTGCCGTTGGTGCGGACGCTGAGCATCGCCGCGGCCGTCGTCGTCGCCGCGGCTGCGGTCGCGGCGGCCGCGACCGGCGTGATCGGCGGCGGATCGGGCCAGGGAGTCGGCAACCTGCTGGACGCGGTCTCGGCCGCGACGCAGCACTTCCCCGTCTGCCGCTTCCACGTGCCGTCGCATCAGCCCTCGGATGTGACCGACGCGCCGGCCAGCCCGCTGGCCGAGCAGGCGTTCCCCGCGCTGCGCCGAGCGCCGAGCGCCTACGAGCGGGCAATCGCTCGCAAGTACGGCGGCTACGCCGGCCGCGTCCAGGTGCTCGCGGGTGGCGCGCGCGACCTCCACACGGCCGACGGCGAGCGGTTCCTGCTGATCGTCACGGCCGGCTTCGGCAACGGCCTGATGCCGGGCCTCGCGTGCTATCCGCTCAAGCAGACCGAGCTCGCCAGGCTGGCCCCCCAATACAGCCCGGTCGTCGTCGCAGCCGCCGGCAGGTTCCTCGACCAGGAGGCCGCCGCCTACCGGGCCAACCTCGGACGCGAGAGCCTGCTGCTCGTCTCGCTCCGCGCCAACGGCCGCTTCTCCGGGGCCGACGGGACGTTCGTCGATGTCGCCGCCCGACTGGGGACCGGATCGATCGGCGAGGATCGGATCGACGGCGTCGGGCATCTGTTCGTCACCGGCCTCGTCCCCGCGTCGGTCGCCTATGTGACGCTCGTTCCCCGTTCCGGCCACGTGCGTCCGATCCGAATCCAGGTGCCCGAGCAGGTCTTCGCCGCTGTCCTGCCAAAGGGCTTCGGCAACCATGTCGCGGTCCAATGGCACACCTCCGCCGGCCGACTGATCCGCGTCTCCCACGAGAGCTTCTGACGCCGACGCCCGGTCGCCGGCAAGGCTCCCGGTCAGTCGTAGTAGGCCAGCGCGCTGAGCACGTCCAGGCGCGATGCCCGGCGGGCCGGGCCGATCGCCGCGAGGACGCCGAGCACGACCGCCAGGGCCAGCAGGCCGACGACCGGCAGCCAGGGCAGCTGGAAGTGGAGGCCCTCCTCGTCGAGCGAGGCCGTGACCACGGCCGCGAAGAAGACCCCCAGCGCGAGCCCGAGCGCCCCGCCGATCGTCGCGGTGATCACGCTCTCGTAGCGGACCATCCGCTTGACCGCCCGCCGGGACGCGCCGAGTGCCCGGAGCACGCCGAGCTCCCGCCGGCGCTCGTGGATCGACAGCTGGAGGGTGTTTACGATCCCGAACACCGAGACGAAGACGCTGATCGCGAGCAGGGCGTAGAACAGGCTGAGGATGCTGTTGAGGCTGTTGGCCTCGAGCGTCTGGAGCTCCTGCTCGTTGAGGGCCCGGGCCTCCGGGAACGGCGCGAGGGCGTTGTTGACGGCCCGTTGGACCCGGGCGATGTCCGCGCCCGGGTTGATCTTGACGAGCACCCGCTGGGCCCGGAGCTCGTGGAAGAGGTCGTTGAAGGTCGGCAGTGAGACGGCGAAGCCCGGGAGCAGATCCCGGTCCTTGTAGATCCCCCGAACCGTCAGGTCGGTCACCTTTCCGGCGGGTGTCGTCGTCTGGAAGTGGCTGCCGACCTGGAGGTCGGCCTTCTGCGCGAGCGTGTTCTCGACGAGCGCCCCGTTCGGCCCGAGGAAGCCGAGCAGGGAGTCGTTCCCGCTGACCCAGTCGAACGTGTAGACGCTGCCGATCGTCTGCGTGTCGATCCCGTTGACGCTCTGCGACCCGCCGTCCTCGATCCGGGCGTCGGACCGCTTGAGGACCGATGTGACCTGGACGCCGGGGACGCTCGCCACGGCCTGGGCGACGGACACCGGAATCGGCGAGTAGCCGTCCTGGTTGGTGACCGCCAGGTCGCCGGCGAAGCTGTGGGCGACGACCTCCCGGATCGCTGAGCGCGTCTCCGCGGCGAAGATCGTCACGAACAGAACCAGGGCCAGTCCGACCGTCAGGGCCGACGCCGTCGCAGCCGTCCGACCCGGATTGCGGGATGCGTTCTCCCTCGCGAGGCGGCCGGTCAGGGCGGTCGACCGCTCGAACGGCGCACCCGCCGCCTTGGCGGCCAGGGGGATCAGCTTCGGTGTGAGGATCGCGATCCCGAGCGTCAGGCAGACGGCCCCCGTAGCCGTCTCCCCGACCCCGTGACCCGCGACGAGGCCGTTGACAGTCAGGAGCAGACCGAGCAGGCCGAGGCCGAGGGCGAGCCACGGGACCGCGCTCGAGAGCACCGACGGCGTCAGGCGGGTTCCCTCTCGCATCGCGGCAATCGGCGGGACACGGGTCGCCCGGAGGGCGGGGACGAGCGACGCGAGCACGGTGACGGCGATCCCGATGCCCATGCTGACGATCACGGTCCGCGGCTCGAGCACCGGGCTGGTGCTCGGCAGCTGGAGGCCGAGGCCGGTCAGGAGGGCCCGGATCCCCGCGGCGGTGGCGAAGCCGAGGGCCGTGGCCAGCGCCGATCCGACCGTGCCGATCGCGAGCGCCTCGACGAGCACCGACCCGAGCAGCTGGCGCCGGGTGGCGCCGAGCGTCCGCAGCAGGCCGAGCTCGCTGGTGCGCTGGGTGACCGTGATCGAGAAGGTGTTGAAGATCACGAAGGCCCCGACGAAGACGGCGATCAGGCCGAAGGCGAGCAGGGCGTGGGTGAGGAAGGACAGCTGGTCGAAGATCCGGGCCGTGTCCTGTCTGGCCTGGTCGGCGGCCGTCCGGACGACGAGCCGCGGGGGAAGCAGGCGCGCGACCTTCGCGACCAGGGCGTCCGGGCTGACGCCGGGCCGCCCGGCGACGTCGACGTAGTCGAACTCCGCCGGCTTGAGGAAGAAGTGCTGGGCCGACGGGAGGGAGAACGCCAGGAGGATCGTCCCGAGCTGGCCGGCCCCGCCGAACTTCATGAAGCCGACGACCCGGAAGACCTCCTTCGGGCGTTCTGTCGCGATCGCGATCCGCTGCTTGAGGCGGAGGTGGAGCGCGGTGGCCGTCGCCTGGTCGATGACGACGTCGTGCAACGAGGTCGGCGGCCGTCCGGCGACGATCGTGACCGCCTGGAACGGGGGGCCGACGTACGAGAGGGCCCGGGTGCCGCCGGCCCCCAGCGACACGGTCGTCCCATTGCGCCGGACGATCTCCGCGACGTCGGAGATCTCCCCCTGCGCCCGCTCGACCTCCTTGAGGCGCTGGATCCGGGCCAGCAGCGACTGGGGCACCTTGGGCGCCGCCGTGCTGGTCGACGCCGCGCTGGTCGGGGCCCGGCCCGAGACGACGGCATCCGAGCCGCGGGCGGCCGTCGTCACCGCCCGGGAGACCGCCCGGTCGATCGTGTCGTTGAGGACCAGTGTCCCGGTGATCATCGTCACCCCGAGCAGGACGGCCGCCGCCGTCAGGGCCGAGCGGAACCGGCGGGCGGCGATCCCGCGGAGCGTGACCCGGATCATCGGGGGTCCGGGGCCGGCGCGGACCCGATCATCGGTGACGCAGGGCTTCGAGCTCCGGCGGGGGGTCGGGAGTCTCCAGATCGGAGACGACGCGCCCGTCCGCGAGCTCGACCACCCGGTCGGCGTGGGCCGCGGCGACCGGGTCGTGGGTCACCATCACGATCGTCTGCCCGTAGTCGACCACCGCCCGCCGCAGGAGCCGGAGGACCTCGTCGGAGGCGACCGAGTCGAGGTTGCCGGTCGGCTCGTCGGCGAAGATCACGCTCGGCCGGGTGACGAGGGCCCGGGCGAGGGCGACCCGCTGCTGCTGGCCGCCGGACAGCTCGGCCGGCCGGTGGGTCCGCCGGTCGGTGATCCCGAACAGAGCGAGCAGCGTGTTGAGCCACGCGGGGTCCGGCTCGACCCCTGCGAGAAGCAGCGGCAGGGAGATGTTCTCCTCGGCGTTGAGCGTCGGCAGCAGGTTGAACGACTGGAAGACGAAGCCGACCCGCTCGCGGCGCAGCTCGGTCAGCTGGTCGTCGTTGAGATCGCCGAGCGTGACCCCACCGAGCTCGATCCGACCGCCGCTGGGCGTGTCGAGGCCGGCGAGCAGGTGCATCAGCGTGGACTTGCCCGACCCCGACGGCCCGACGATCGCGTTGAAGGTCGCCCGGCCGAAGGAGATCGTCACACCCCGGAGGGCGTCGACCCCGGCCGGCCCGTCGCCGAAGCTCTTGACCAGGGAGTACGCGGCCACCGCCGGCGTGTTCGGCGGCCCGTCCCACCGGGCGGCGGGCATTCCCGTCCCGGTCGAGACGAACGCCTCCTCGGGAACCGGGGTCCCCCGTTTGCGCCACGGCCGACCGAGCTTTCGCCGGATCCGGCGGAACAACCGCCCCAGCCGGGTCTTGGCCGGCTCCTCCTGGGGCTCCAGGATGTCTCCCGGGGTGCCGGGCGGGGCCTGCGGCGCGGCATTCGTCGTCGGGCCGGACCGCCGCAGCAGCCGGCGCAGGCGGCGTCGCCTGGGGGCCTGCGAGCCATCCGTGGGCTTCCTTCTGAGCATCCGTCTCAACTTCATGTGCCGGGCAGCCTAGTACGCCGACTCGGTAGCATCGGCCGCCGCGCGGCGAGATAGCTCAGTTGGTAGAGCACACGACTGAAAATCGTGGTGTCCCCGGTTCGAGTCCGGGTCTCGCCATAGGGGGAATGTCCTGCAAATCGGCAGGTTCTTCGGGGACGTCGGCGGGACCGGCAAGCTGCGAGAGATCAATTTCGACGTCTCGTGGCCCATTCGTGGCCCAATGGACGCCCTCTGAGGCGCTCGGCCGGCGGGCGTGGAGCTGGTCGCGGGCGGTGCGGACGAGGCTGTCGAAGGCCGTTCCGTGGGATCGCTCGACCCGCTGCTCGAGCTGGGCGTAGACGTCGAGCGTCATCTTCGAGTCGGCGTGGCCGACCTGACTCATCACCCACTTGACGTCGAAGTTGTTGGCCAGCAGCGCGATCGAGATGTAGGTGCGGCGCAGGCTGTGGGGCGTCGTGTGGGGCAGGGGCGGCAGCCCGCGGCCGACGAAATCGGCGGTCGCCCGCTCTGCTGCGTCACGGACGATCTGCCCGACGCGCTGGCGCGTCATCCGCCCACCAGTCTTGTTGGGGACGGCGAAGCTGTCGGGGCCGGTGGGCAGGCCGGCGCGGCGCAGGCGGTCGACGTGCTCGACGAAGGCCTCGACGAGGTCGGGGCTCATCTGGACCTCGCGGATCCCGGCCTCGGTCTTCGAGTCGGGGATCCGGAACCTGGCACCTTCGGGGTCGTGGAGGCGGATGTCGCGCAGCCGGATGTCGCAGAGCTCGCTCGCGCGGACGCCGCTGCGGCCGAGGATCTCGATCACGGCCCGGCGACCGACGTAGTCGCCGACTGGCGTGATCTCCAGGCGGCGGACGTGGTAGCTGACGGTCGACTTGGCGAGGCCGAGCTCGGCGGCGATCTCGGCGGGCCGGAGACCCTCGGCCAGGCGCGTGGCGACCCGGGCGGCGGTGCCGTCGGCCGGCGCGCGAGGCGACCGGGCTGGGCGGAAGGCGGACTCCTGGTCGGTGGCGGCGTCGACGAGCGCGACGAGCTCGTCCATCTCGAGGAACGTCCGCGCCGGCTTCGGCACGCGAACGCGCATGCGCTTGCCCCGCGCTGGGTTGCGGTCGATGTGCTCGTCCTCAACCGCGTCATCGAGCACGGCTGCGAGGGTGTCGATCAGCTTGCGAATCGACGAGGCCGACAACGGACGACGCCGCCGGCCGAAGCGATCGCGGAGGTCGGCTCCGGCCGCGATGGCTGCCCGGAGCTCCGAGGCCTCGCGGAGTTTCTGTGCCTTGAACGCCTGGCAGAGCTGGCGGTCGATCTGGTCGAGGCGATAGCCCGCGAAGTACGGGAGCAGGTGGTTCGACAGGCGCCAGCGGTAGTCGGCCTGGGTGTTGGCGTCGATTGGCTTGTCGCCGAGCACGCCGTCGACCTTCGCTCGAAGCCAAGCCGATGCGTACTCGTGGAAGGTCGGGACGGCTGGCGCCTCGGGCTGCGCTGGCGGCGCAGGCATCGGGACACGCCGCTCCCAGACGCCGGCCCGCACGCGTGCGAGCAGGTTGCCGAGCTCGGTGCGCGCTCCGCGCTCGTCCCAGCCGCCGCCACACCCGCACATGCAGCCGGGGCGTTCGTGCACGATCTCGCGCTGCCGCTGGCCGGCGGCCCGGAAGCGCAGGTGAAACGCGCGGGTACCGTCGCCCAGGACCACAACCTCGATCGAACCATTTGCAGGACGCGCCATCAGGGCCTCAACAGCTACTCCGACGGGGCGGCTCGACCGGGACGCATTCCGCCGATGGCCGCGCGGGCGCGAATCGGCAAGAGATCTGCGCCGGCCGGCGGCTCACGACGCGGCCGTCCCCGCGACCGGCTGGGGGACGGGACGGTCGCTCGCGTCGGCGAAGTTGTCGGCGGCTCCGCCAAAGCCTTCGCCGCGGTCTCGGGGTTGAAGCGCAGCCGGGCCTTGGGCCCGTGTCCGAGACGCATCCCGCCGAGATCTTGGGCGTGCTCATAGACCCAGGAGCGGCTCAAACCGAGCTGCTGGGCGAGCTGCCCGGCGTCGACGAGCCGCGGTCCACCGATGCGCCGATCACGCTCGCTGAGGAGCTCGGCGACGCGCTGCGCGATCGCTTCGATTGTTTCGCGCGGGAGCTCCTCGATGGCTGCGCCGAGTCGCGTGCGTGTCCTCCCGCCGGCTCGCGGCGCCGGGACCCACTCGGCGTCGGGGGCAGGGTTGATTGTGGTCCTGGCATGGATCACGATGGGTTGCCGTGCCATTCAGCCGCTGGTTCAGGAGTCTCTCCTGGGTCGGGTTCGGGGGCCGGGTCCGGTTCTGCTTCGGGCTCCGGGTTCGCCTCGCGCCGCTGGGGCAGCTGGGCTTCCATTTCGTCGAGTTCTTCGCGTGTGACGCCGGCGAGGGGGTCGCGGAGGCGGTCGATGCGCAGCTCGACGGGTGGGTGGGTTTGGAGGGTGAGCCAGACGAATGGGACGGGTCGGTCGTAGAAGAGGCCGTATTCCTCGAGGTAGTCGGCGAACTCTTCGCCGTAGCCGAGCTGCTTGGCGTATTGGTCGGCGATGTATTCGCGGCCGCGCCACCAGGAGGCCCAGGACGGGCCGAGGAGTTTGACGCCGATCCCGCCGCGCAGGAACCACATCACGAAGCGCCAGAACAGCGTGACGCCGTTGGGCGGGTATTTCGCTTCGAACTCTGGGTCGCGGCGCGGTTCTTTGAAGATCACGCGATTCAGCGCGCAGGTGAGGCGCCCGTCGATCGAGTTGAGGTGCCCGAGCTCGTGCGCAAGGACCGCAGTGAGATACGGGTTCACGAGCAGGCCGCGGGTGACCATCAGCGTGTCGCCGCAGACCGCGGCGCCCGGCTGCGCGTCGTCGACGACGAACCAGCCCGTGGGCGGGTGGACGATCTCCCCGTGGGTCGCGAGTTCGGTGATCGCGTCGGTGTAGCTGACCTGCTCGGGGCCGGAGGGTTCGCGGCCGCCTTCCTGGTTTCGCCACCACCACCCCGCACCGACGGGGGCGGCGAGTGAGATGACGGCGCGGATGATGCCGAAGAACGAGAGCCCGAAGATCAGAAACAGCGCGGCGCCGCGGCTGTGGACGAACGCGAGCGTCACCGGGTAGCAGAAGAACCGTGCGATCTTGTAGCGCAGCCACGCGAACGGCAGCTCCAGGGTGAGCGTGACGGCGAGCAGGATCGCCCACGTCCCGTGATCGCCGACCGATTCCCGCCGCGCGGCGGGCAGGGTTTGGCTTGTCGAATTGGTGCTCAAAACGGGAGCTCCTTCCTTGGGTTCGCCGGCCACTCACCGGCTTTGCTGTCCGCGGCCCCCGGCGCCTTCGTGGGCGACGGGCGTGGCTGCTGGTTCGCCGCGACCGCGGGGGCCGGGGTCTCGATCGGCGGCAGCGCGCGGGTGATCTGGGGGGCGCGGTGGATCCGGGCTTTCATCGCGCGGCCGCGGTTGATGATGAAAGCCTCACCGGGACGCAGCGCCCTCACCTGGTTGGGGTCGACCTTGAACGCGTGCTGCAACCGCGCTGACCCCGCGCCGGTCTGCCCGACGGTCTCGTCGATCTGCGTCGAGTACTCGACCACCCTGCGGGTCCCGGCAAGCGCGATCACCGGATCCGGGGTGTTCACGCGGTGGCAGACGATCGTCTCGACAGAGCCGAGGATCCGTTCGGCCTCCGCTGGCTCGCCGAGCCCGGCCGCGGTCTGTGGCGCGAGGATTAGGGCGGTGTTGAAGCCGCGGGCCTGCTCGAGTCTCGACGCCATCGAGCCGGCGCTGGTCAGGCTTGAGAACTCGTCGACGATCGTCACGCAGAGCCGCTCACGGGGTTTGCGGATCGCGAAGTACTGCGCGAAGTCCTCCAACAGGAACCTGGCGAGGCCGCCGGCCTCGTCCTTCAAGGCGAGGGTGTCGAGCAGGCAGTACGCCGCCTGGGTCTCATCCCACGACCAGGTCCCGTCGAGCGTGCCGCGGGTCTGGGTGAAGAACGCCTGGTAGCGCAGCCTGGTCTGCGCCACGAGGTCCTCCCGCAGGCCTTTGGCCCACGCCGCGCCGTGCACCGCGCGCAGCGCCTTGAGGTCCATGCGGTCGAGGGCCTGTCCGCTGGAGCGGGGCGGGCCGTCGGGGTGGGAGCAGACACCGGAGAGGACGTGGCGGGCGATGTCGCGATACCACGCCGCCGGGCCATCCGTCGCGTAGTCGACGATCTCCGCGAGGCGACCGTGGATGTCCTGCGGCTCGCCGCGCCAGCCATCAAAGCGCTGGTTGGGGAATACCCGGGTCTCGCGGCCGGCGTCGGCCATCAGCGCGGTGAACCTCGCTGCGCATTCGCGGTCGCCCTTGCCATCGAGGTAGAGGACCTGCGCGTCGAAGCGCTTCGCGAGCACCCACGCCAGTCGTAGGAGCGTCTCGGTCTTCCCCGACCCGGTCGCGCCCATCACGAGCGCGTGATGCGTCAAACGCGCCGGCGAGATCACGACATAGCGGCCAGCGCACGGCAGCGCAAGCTCGCCCCGCAGCCGCTCGGCGAGCACAACGCCGTGCTCGCCGTCGATCCTGATCGACAACGGCACGACGGCACCCGGCGGCGGACCGGGTGCGGGCCGTGGGCGCCAGCGACGCGGAAGCGCCCCACGCGCGCCGATCGTGCCAGCGGGCGTCATGCGCTCGCCGCCGTCGAGCGCGCAGATTCGGGTAGCGAACGGACCGCGATGTTCGCCCACCGCCCGGTCGCGGCTAGCTCATTGAGCTGGCGCAGCGTCCCCGGCGCGCAGAAGTACACGACCTGGTCATAGCCGGCGCAGAGCCCGGTGAGGATCGCGTCGAGACGTCGCTTGGATTTCATCGTCAGCTCAACCTCGATCGCGTGCGGGCGCTGCTCGATCATCAGGATTCCGTCCGGGGTGTGCTCGTCGCTTGGCTGGTCGCGCGCGATCGCGCGCTCGCAAACCCATTCCGACGAGAGCGCCCTGGACTGGACAAACATCCGCACGTCATTCACCGCAGCGATATGCCGCAGCAACGTCACGTTCGGGCGCCACGGCCTGAACCCGCTCCCCGTGGCGCGCTGGCCGCGGCCCGTCAGCCACACCCACGCCGGCTCGCCGGCGAGAATCCGGCGCGACTCGACCAATCCCGCGTGGCGCAGACGCTCGATGCAGCGCTGCGCCGCCCGGTCACCACGATCGAGCAGCACGGCGAGCTGGTCGCTGCGGATCGCGTACATCTCCGCGATCCAACCCGCCACCCACAGGTCCCGCGAGCTCAACGCCGCAGGCGCCGGTCGGGGTCGGGATGTCTCGACAGCGGGCACTCGTGGTTCCTGTCAGCGGACGTACCAGCCGTCTGCGCGACGCTCAAACCGCGTCTCGCGCCCCCGATACAAACAAGCCGACACAACGCCCTGCGTCGCCCCCAACGCCTTCGCGATCCCGGTCGCCCGCGACCCCGGATGCTCCGCCAGATACGCGGCCACAGTGTCCGTCGAGAGCCGCGTCGTGCCCTTCAGCGACGACACCGGCTCCCCGGTCAGCGCGCTCTTCGCGGCCAGCAACCGGCGGCGCTCCTTCAAGAGCTCCTGGTGCTCAGCGAGTCGCGCGTCGACCTCGGCGAGCTGCTCGTCGATCTGCGCGACCACGCCACGCGATCCGCCGCCCCCGAGACGCCGCCGCTCAGCCACGCCCGACCTTCGCAACAAGCCCCGACTCGGGAGTCATCTTGAAATGAATCATGCGGTCATCATACATCATGTTGGCGTCACGTCAAGCGACTCGTTTGCGGCGGGTGGTCGCATCGGCGGCGCGACCACCGATCGGGTCCTCGGACCGGGTTCACCGGGGTCACCGCTCGCGTGACTGACGGGCACGGGATCGAGCGGCCTCGTACTCGTCTTGCGTCGCACGGTTGGCAGCGGCGACGCGCTCGCGCTCGCGTTCTTGAGCTGTGCGGCGCTGTCGGTAGGTCGAGACGACCTGGGCGAGCAATCGACCGGAGCGGTCACCGGTGCGACGCTCGGCCAGGACGAAGCCGATGCACCGTGCGAGACCAACCTGGCGCGGCGGCAGCGCCTCATAGCACGGCGGCGGCGGTGTGAGGACGTACCCGCGGCGAAGCGCCGTCGCCCAGTCGTTGCCGGCCGGGCCGTTGACGACCGTGACCGCAGTGAAGCCACCGGGCCGCTGCCGGTCGGGGCGCAGCACGAACAGCATCCACTCCCCGAGTTGCAGATACAGCTCAGCGGTGTTCTGCGAGCGCGCCCAGCGCGGCTGCCCGGTCGTGACGACGCCCTCCTGGAGCAGTAGATCGCGGATCACCGGCTCGACCCGGGCGCGTGACGTCGTTTCGAGGCCCGCCCGCTGAGCGAACCGCTCAATCGCGTGATCGGTGAACCCGATGCCGGCGAGCCTCCGCTGGTCGACAGGCTCGACCGCGCCGCCGCGTCGCGTCGTCGATCCTGATGGCTGCTCACGCGATCTCATCGGTACAGCAACACAACGAAGTCGGCGTCGACCGGTCGCCGACCATCGCCAGCGAGCGTACCGCGACGGGAGTCGCCGCCGGACCGCGTGAGGCCGCGCGGCCCAACAGATCCCACGGGCAACGCCCGGGCGGGGCCGTCAGCATGCGGACCGCAGGCGGCCGGCGCGCCTGCCCCGTGAGAGGTGGTCGGACTTGTTCCGACAGATCCGGCTCCGCCGGATCTTGGATGAGGCATTTCACCTGGACGCGGCCGTGTCAAGCGCGGCGACCCGGCGCATCGAAGCCAGTCACGCTGCTTCCGCGCTTTACTCGGACGTGGCCAGGTGCTACCAGGCCCGCTCCCACGGGGCGATCTCGACGTCAGTCCATGGCGCTCGCGCCGCCCGAAGCCGGGCGGTCCCCGGACGAGCGGCCCGCGCTGCGTCCGACCGACGGCGCGCACCGCAGCCGGCGACCCGTCGATGACGGTGGGGGTGGCCGATCGCCGCCAGATTGCTGCCAGCCGCCGCCTGCGCCTGCGAGGGCCGCTCCCAAACCAACACGGGCGAACTCCCACCAGCCGGAGGCCCGCGCCCCCGCCGCGACAACCCCGGGCGCGCTTCCCCCTGCGATGTTGGGTGCCCGGAGCCAGCGTCTCGACTGGGCGGTCTACGCGGCCGGCCGAGCCGGCCCGATCAGCCGGTCCGGCTCGGCAACACCGGTCGGAGCTACCGGGACTTCCCCTCATCATCGCCCGTAGGTCACGTCACCAGGACCCCTCGCCGCGCGAAGCGACAGAACCCGGGACCCCGCCCATCGCTCGAGCTCTTCGCGTGCACGACGCCGACCCCCGTCGGGGCGTCGCGCAGGGAGCGCGTCGCCCGTGCGACCAGGCCAATTCCCGTCCGCGCGGACACCGGACGTCTGCAGCCCAAGTCCCGGCCAGCGCGCAAACCAAGGCCGCCGCTTCGTCAGGAGCCTCAAGTTGTAGACAGACGCGCTCCGTCGCCCCGCCACGTGCGAGCAGCGCACAGGGCGCCCCCGTTCCAAGCCGTGGGCCTCGAGTCCGGCGGCCGCCCCTTGTTGCCGCCGGCCCAGATGCCGCGTTCGTCGAAAGCCCGCAGGACTCGGCGGTAGCTTTGTCGGATTGTTGACCGTGCCCCTCGACGAAGGTCGTCGTCCGCAACGCCGAACCTCAGGGTCGAGCGCCACGAGTTCGCCCGACGAGTGACAAGGAGTTCGGGGCTGGCCCAGGCCTTGCCCCGGCCCGTCAACGCCGGCCTCCCGGATAGGGGACGAAACCCGTCTGACGATCGAGCAGCCCGCGCACCAAAACCGAAGTCGTCCCGGCGGGAAGCCTCACGACGGTGCGGTGTTCCTATTATCGGCCCTGCCGCTGCGAGGTTCTGCTCGATCATCAGTCAACACGCCAGACGGCTCGGCCCCATCCGACGCGTCGGGATGCACCGCGAAGGCGATCATGAGGGAGCCCGATGAGTTGTAGCTCGGGCGGCGAGACGCGCCCAGCTTGCGCCGCGGCGGCAACTCTGCCATGCTCGCGCCCGTGGGGGTGGCGACAAGCATTTGGCACGCACCTGGTGGGCGTTCCCGGCACGCTGGCACTTCGAGGAGTCGGCCGGCCGATGCCCGCCGTGCCTTGGCGAGTAGTCTAACTGCGAGATGACGGGTGGCGATGGGCACCAGGCGGAGGAACAATCTCCCGTGACGAGGGATGAGGCTCTGGCGAGGAAGGACCAGGCGCTGGCGAGGCTGACCGCTGCCTTGGCCGATCTCTCAAGCCAAATCACCGCGCTCAACCAGGAACTCGCTACGGCGACGGACGAGTCCCCAGATGTCGGCGCGTTAAGCGCAGCACCAGCCGCCTCAGCCCAGCTCCTGAGTCCGACCGACGTCCTCGAGCCGCGCGAAGGCGAAGCGCCCGTAATGAGCGCCGCGGAGGGGAGTCGGGCAGTAAAGGACGAGTTGGCGGGTCGCGAGCAGGCCTTTAGAACAGCCATGGAGCCCCGGCCGTTTGCAGTCCGGCTCGGGGCCTCTAACATGCCACATGACTGCTCAATTTGGGCGCCTGACTGGAGAGAACGGCTACCGTCGCGGCACCCCGAGAGGGTCAAGGCCGAGCGGCAGGGGAATCTCCGCAAACCTGGCACGCCCGGAGCGCGCCGCACCATCAACGCGGCCCACCGTGCTCTACTGGCGGCGGCTCGCCGCACAAGCCAGACCGCCTCCTAGCTAGGCCGCTGTCTGCCCATGCGCGCCCGGTAGGTACCTCTACGCGTGCCCGTGACCTTGAACGTTCCAAGCGATGACGACCTAGTCGTCATCGATGATTCGCAGCTGGACGCGCTGGCACTGATGCTCCGCCACCCGTCTCGCTATTTTCAGCGAATCGTCGAGAGCGTGACCTTCATATCCGGAGGCGCGCAGCAGTGGCGCCGCTCGGTGCAAGTTCGGCTGCCGCCGGTGCCCAGCACACACGACGGGACGACTGCGCCGCAGCGGCACGCCCTTGCGGCGCAGAGGTTCGTTGTGTCACTCGGGATGGTGCAACGACGCCGCCTGCCCGACTTCGAGGTCCGAAACTGCTTTGGGCACAAACTCAACCTCCTTACGCGACGGCAACACGGACACTGCCTGACCCTTGGGATGCTCTACCAGTTCCTGCTGGACGACGAGTGGGACACTGCTTCTGAGGCACCGGACGGCTCCGACGTTGCGAGGGCACTGGATGAGTTGTACCGGAATCTGTTCTCAATGCTCACAAGCGTAGTCGCGGCCAGGGACCCGAGCACTGAAACGATCGCTCTCGCGCTCACGGCACTTCTTGAGGCCCTCGACGCCTCGGCCGAGCGAATTGCGGATGCGTCCCGCCTGCTGTCTCACGCCTACGAGCAGATGGCGACGCAGACACAGTATCTGTGTTGGGTGATCGGTCGCCCGGGTGAAACGGTCCAGCTCGAGTCACGATACACCTTGTCAGACGCTCCGAGCGCCAAAGGCCCATCGCGTTCGGCGTCTCAGCGGAGTCCCGTCGCCTTGGGAGGTCACCGTGCAGGCTGGCTCGGAGCACAGTGGTGGAAATGGCGCGACTGGCGCTCCCAAGCGTATGCAAAACTCGGCTTGGTTCCCCTTTACTACTACCTTCCTGCCCCGTCACACGACCACGCTGGAAGCTACTATCTCATGTTCGCACCGCCGGCGGACGTCGGCGTCTCGCTCATGGACTGGGGGAACGGGCGATGTTTCGACCGGTCTTCCAATGGAATTGACTCAGCGCATCACACGTGCCATATCCACAACGGAGAGACGGTCAAGGACCGGTCATCCATCTTTGGGTCGGCCATTTCGGTGTTTGTCCGCGCCACGCCGCGAGACAACGGAAAGCTGGCTGCCGTCGCATTCCTTAGCCTCTGTATGGCATGGCTGGCTCAGAAGGGCGGCTTTCTGCAGACACCGCCGACGCAATGGCTCCTACTCGCCCCAGCGGCAATCGTGGTCTTCATCAACCTGCAGCGTGAGCATCACTACGGGGCGATCATGCGCCCGCTGCGTGTGGTCATGTGGGGGTATGTCGGGCTCCTCGTGCTGTTCGCGCTCTCGGTATCCTTCGATCCGTTCTCGACATTTACGTGGCTGGGCCCGCAGAGCGAGTTGAATGATGTCGTGTCGGGAGCCCTCGCGTTTGCCAGCGTTGCACTGCTGTTTCTCTTCGCAGCATCAAGTTCGCGGTACGACCGGATCGTCGAGAGACTGTTCAACCGGATGTTTGAACGGTCCAGGATCTTTCCTGGTGTGTGGTCGCGTGCGCGAAAGTGGCAGCGTCACGGCTGGCACTCCCCGGACGAGGCAGAGCGGAAGCGGCGCCTCGACATCAGCCCAGACGACGGGACACGTAGCTATGACACTGCGAACATGTATGCTTACGTCGCTCGCCAGTACGTTGACCGGCGACTGACCGAGGCTGTCGTTCTGCTCGCGGGATTAGCGGTGGCTGGGTCGGTCGTCGGAGGCGGGTGGGGCAGCGGCCGCGAGGCCAAGGCGGCGCGGGGTGCGACGCCGACGACCACTTCATGCGTCCAGCGCGCCGGGACGACATGCGGGCCGGCATCATCGACGCGACCGCCTGCTCCGGTCGCTCTGTCCTCGCCGCTTGTCGTTGCGATCAAGTGACATCTCATTCGTTCGATGAGAGGGCTCTGAGCCCGGCCCGTGCCGTTCGGCCGAGGCGGCCGTTGCGGGGCCGCGCGCGCTCGCCTATTGCACGCACCGGAGCCGGCGAAGCCGCGCGTGGGGACACGGTGGGCCGGCCCGGCGCGGCTCGGTACCTCACCCGTCAGCTACCCGTCGTCGGCGTCCTCAAGGGCGCGCATGTCTTCGCGCGCGGCGTCACGCTCGTAGGACCGCTCGAGTTCGCGTAGAAGCCGTGTTGTTCGGGGCCAGCGCCCGGCGGTGGTGGCGGCCCAGCCCCGGAATCGGGCGGCGAGTTCTCGCTCTTGCGCCCCGCCGTCGTAGATCCCGCGGCTTATAACGCCGCGTGCGTTCATCTTGCCAATGTGAATCCCGTTTTCGATGTCGCGGCTTCCAAGTCGCTCGACGAGCTCCCTGATTGGCTCAGCTGGCCAACCTCCGTCGTTTCCTAGGGGACTCCCCGAAAGCAGTTGGCCGATCTGCTCGTCGCCGACGTCCGATCGACCGCAGTCGCTAAGGAGCAGCCGCGCGCGGTCGACCCAGTGACGGAGGTGTTCCTCATCCAGCGTGCCGTCGTCGCGTAGACCAGGCACGGTCCGCCACTCGCCGAGCACGCGCCAAGCGTGATGGGCCAACGCTGCGGCCTGCTCGCCGGGAATCTGCCGGGAATCGTGCTTGGCGCGGTAGACACCCGACACGAGGTCGACGAAAAGATCGGGTGATTCGCCGAGAGCGCCGTACAGCGCGCGAGGCAGGCGCTGGTACTCCAGTACTGAGAAGAACGCAAACTCAAATCGTGCAAGGACGTTCCGATCCGTACCGAGCGAGTCGAGGTAGTCGAGGAGCACCCCAATCTCGTAGCCCACGGAGTCGCCGCGGTATTCCACGGGGCTCGGGTTGGTGATGGCATCTTCGAGGATTTGCAGAACGAGATTGCGGTCGACCGTTCCTCGCTGCTCTGACGGTCGATGGAGCTCCAGAGCCGTCGCCGTGACGGCAGCTGACGGCCGTCCGTGAGCCAGTAGCTCAATTGCGGCGGGGGCAGAGTCGCCTGGGCCAAAGCTCATCGGAGCGATTTCGGCCCAGTAACGGTCTAGGAGGCTCTTAGACGTTTGCTCGAGTACCGCCCACAACTCCGACGTCGCGGGGGCATTGAGGGCCACAATCACGCGAAGGTCGTCATCGTGCAGGTCGCGAAGGGCGGCGGCAACCCAGGCGACGCCCGCCTCGTAGGAGCGGGATCGGGCCCAAGCGGCGGCCACCTCTCGCCTCTTCCCGTCTTCGCCGAGCCACGCGAGAAGCGTGTCTCGGTGCGCATCCCCGGATACCCGGGCGACGGTCACCCCGAGATGCATTGGCACTGGAGCTCGGTCGGCAAGTCGCCCGACGCCGTCGATCGACGCGGCCGCCAGCGTGTCGTCTACTGCCGCCGTCCGAAGTTTGAGGAGGGCAGCCTCGTGTTCCTCGAAGTTGTCGGACCGTTTGATTCCAACATTTACGTGCCAATCAAACAGTCGGGCATGACGTTGGACGTTGTCACTGGGCTCAATGTCGCCAGCGAGTTGTTCTAGGGTGTCCAAGACGGCGTCGGGCATACTCCATTGAGCGTCGGGGAAGGATCTGTGGTGCTCGACCTCGGCGGACAGTGCTTCCCAGAGAACGAGCCTGCCGGTTGGATCGCTCGCCAAATCGCCCGCGGCCCCGTTGAGTCCGTCGATTATGCGATCGCGATGCTGTGGCGGGAGCGAGGCGAGGCGCCCGACGAGTTCAGCCCATCGGCTCGCCTCGTCGCCCGCCGCTGCAATAGCCGTGTTGACCAGATAGTCGATGAACGCGAGCCACTCGGGGATCGGGACTCCCTGGCCGTCCGGCTTCCAATCCCGGTAGCGCGGACTATGCGGCGGGATCACGGTGGCGTGGTTTGACGGCCACAGACCCGCGATCAGCTTCCAGCCGACATCAGGTAGGTCGCGCACGACCTGGTTGACCGCTCCGATTCGGACTTCTAGCGGAGCATTGGTATGCCGAATCCACGGGACGAGAACACTCGTCATGCTCGCGCTCGGACGATTGCTCAGACGCCCGCCCGGATCAAGCGCATCAAGCTGGGCGAGCGCGCGCGTGGCTCCGAGTAGATGCGCGTCCGACCAGCACAGGGCCTCGAGTGCCCAGAGCAACCCAGTGTGCGGAGATGAGCCGCCGAATACCGGGGCGGGCCCCCGGTCCCCGAACATCGTGGAAAGCATCGGTGCCGGGCCGCTTGATCCGACCAGCACGCGGTCGAGGAACAGTTCCGGCGCGGCCTCGGCGATCAAAGGCAGCTCGGCGGAAAGCGACCGCCAAGTCGCGCCAGAGTCGTCTGCGTCCGCCGCGTCAAGAATCTGACGCGCGATGCTGAGGGCCCAGTCCTCGCACGTGGCGCCGCCGACGCGATCGCTACTGTGCGACGCCAGCAAGGCCAGAGCCTCTGCGAGACCTTGGCGTAAGGTCCGCGACACCGGGTGGTCGCTGCGCCTCATAGTGGCGACGACCCGCTCGGGCTCCGGCAACTCATCAACGGGGTCGCGCCATAGCAGCACGTCGATGACGAGCTTGGACCAACGCCGCAGATCGCTCGCCGTTAGCGTCGAGGACAGAACTTCGTAGGCCTCGTCCGGAGAAGCCATTCGCCAGACGGAGCCCGAGAGCACGACTGGCGGGTCACTTGCCCGGGCCGCCTCGCGTAAGGCCCGCTCGATTTCGAGCCACGGACGATCAGTCAGTCTAGTGATGGCGGCCTGGTCGCCCTCAGCGTCGGTCCACGAACCAGCGAGGAGGAGAGGCGCGACGAGCCCACTCAGCGGCGATTCACTCCAGAAAGGCCGCGCGAAATGCGGGTTCACGGCAAGCCGCCGAACCAGCGCAGGCATGCTCCGCCGCGACAGTGCCGCCAAGCGAGTCGCCGCGTCGAACTCAAAGCCGGCCTCCCTCATAGCCTCCTGTGCGCCGAGACGGTCCGGTGGTGATAGCTCGAGTACGGCCCCAGTCCGTACGGCGTCCCGGCCGAACGGCAGGACCACGTGCCTTCCTCCACCGATTGCCGCCGCGACGTCTGGGTCCGGGAAAAGGGGAATAAGAATCGCTCCCCCAGGTTCCGCGCTGATTCGCGTCCATGCCTCACGCGAATGGACGATGAGCGCGGGCCGCGCTGGCGCGGCGTTACTCTGGTCCGCGCCCAGCGAGGCACAGATAAACGCCAAAGCGTCCTCGCGCCAGGCCGCCCGAACTCCAAGAGAGGCTTCCGGGCCGGTGAGTCGTTCAAACATTTCCGTCCGCGCGGAGCCGCGGCCCGCGAGGAACAGCGCGGGGGGCAAAGCCGGACGGGTGCGATGGCTGAACTGGCCCCACCACTCCTCGGCGGTCTGAACGCCCCCGGGACGAAGGCCGATCTGTTCCGAGATCCAATACTGCACGGCCGGCGTCTCCTCTAGCCACGCCTCGAATGTGTCGCCGTCGAGGACGCGGACGTCGCGCCAGATCCCGTCAGCTCGGCGCTCGCTCGCCCACGCCGCGCCGCCGCGCCAACGCCTCGGGGTGGCAAAGACGAAGGTCGTTTCCCGAGGAACGACATCCAGCGGATCCGCGGAACGTTTCAGATACTCCTTCTGTGCCTTCGCAAGCGACGAACGGCCGACCCCGAGCTCAAACGCGAGTGCGCCGGCCGGCAACCACGGCGACGGCCTCGCAAGGCTCGCTCGAAGGTCCCAACCTGGAATGCCGACGCCCTCCCCAGCGCGACCAGCCAGATCTTCTACTCCCGGCGTGGTGGCCAACAGCCGCCTGACCAGCCTCGGGAACACGTGCCTTGCCTCTTGGGTGTCCGCCCAAACTCCGAGCCGCGTCGCATCGGCCAGCTCAGGGCCAACGATCCGCCGCGCTCCTTGAACCGATTCGGGCCCAGTGTCGCGCGCAAGACGCACCCGCTCGACCTCCCCCCCGTCGAAGCGGTGAAACCGCGCACCTGGAGCCCGCGCCGAGCGCAGAATCCCATTCGCGACCCAGTTACGCACGGTGTTCTCATGTACCCCCAAGCGTCGAGCCGTCTCGCGGACCGACAGGAGCTCGGAGTCGCTAGCCATCCCCGCAGTATAGCCACGCTGTGGCTTATTGTAGACTCCCTAAATGCGGATCGACTCCGAGAAGTCGCCAGGAAGGCGCCGGTGGTCGATCGAGACCAGCGCGAGCATCGACCGAGCCGTAGCCGCGCTACTGGTCGTCGCCGTCCTTGGGCTCGCGCAGCTGCTCGGAGTCACCGCTGAGGTACTTCGCGCAATCGTGCAGGTGGCCTGAACGAGTACCTCGTCGGGATGGTGAGTCGTTCCCGTGCTTGCGGCGAGGAGCATCCCGGGCGTATTGTGCTGGACCTCGCACACTCCCGCAACGGACGAGTGCGGTCGTCCTAACTCAGCCGTGCACGCGGGCCCGTGGAACTCTGCTTATCGGAAGATCAGGTACGCCACCGCTCGCAGATGGACCGAACAAGTCCTGGAGCGGCGTTGGCGCCGGCGGGATGGCGACGCGATCGCGTCGCCTCAACCGGCGGCTCGCGGTAGAAGCACCCCGGCGACGCGCGCGCAAACGGTTGACGGTCGCGGTCGTGGCATGCCCACAGGCTGATGAGGCCGTGTCGCGAAAGCCCCGCACATGACTGGTGACCTCGGCCTGAGCAAGGCGCTCGTCGCCTGCGTCGGCGGCTGCGAGCCCGGCGCCCGGCAGACCGCCGCCGAGTTCGGCGTCGACGTGTGGGGGCCCGAGGAGATCGCCGAGCATCTCGGGAACCTTTGAGTGCGCGAGCTCCGCGACGGCGCCAGCGGGAGCACCGACGCGCTCGGCTAGGCGGTCAGCGTCTCACCGACCGCCGCGCTCGCGCTGATCGCCAAGGAAGCTCGCGGGACGCTCGGCATGGGCGGCGAGCAGGTCGTCCGCGAGGCGCTGATCTGGGTCCCCGGATTCATGCACACGATCGGCGTGTCCCGCGTCGAGGGACGGATCAAGAAGGCTGTCCGCCACCACACCGTGTGGGCCGGCTACGAGGCGATCAGCGGCACACTCGTGGGTCGCCGCCTCGACGCCCCGCCGCTTGAGCGCGTCAAGATCGAGAACGCGCTGCCCGCCGCGCAGGTGGCGCCCCGGGAGGTCGAGGAGAAGATCCGCCAGGCCGCCGGCCGCCTGCTCGGGGTCCGCCAGAAGGCCGCCCGCGCCAATCACGCCGCCGCGCTGCGGCGCCTTGGTGTTCTGGACGAGCGGGAAGCCACGGCCGAGTCCGAGGTCGGCGCGTTCCTTCGCAGCGCCGAGATCAACGCGACCGAGCACATCGTCCGCCCCGTCTACGTCGCGATCGCCGAGCGCAAGGGTCAGCGTCGCGCGATCGCCGTCGACGCCTACAGCGGACGACTGTGGCCGGCAATGGGCCACGTCCTGACCGGTCACGTCACGCACATCAACGACGCCCTCACCAAGCACCAAGCCTCGCGGACGTAGCCCCAGTCGCCACGGCGGCCAAAGCCGACACGGACTACGGCGCAGGTGTCGCCCGCGCGTTCACGGCCGCAGGCGGCCGAGAACCGGCCCGGTCGCTGATGACCGCGCCCCGATAGGACCGGCAACCGCTCCAAAGAACAAGATCGAGAACCACCCGACCGGCATACGCCAGCCCGCCGGCCGCGCGCCCGAATTCGCGCGGGTCGCAGGCCGTCGCCGAAACGGCGAACGGAGCATCGCGCGATTGCCGTCTTGGAGTGCCCCGACCACATCGCTCGATGCGCGACAAGATCCGCCTTCCGGCCCAGCCCCGACGGCTCGCATGCGAGGCGATGCCCATGCGGACCTCCCTGCCCCGGGCCTCGACCCAAATCGTCAGTCGAGCCGGCGACGCGGAGCCCGGATCACGGCAAGCGGCGACGTCAACCTGCCTCGTCGCCATCATCGCTGACATCGACCACCGCTGCGTCGCCGCGAAGCCCGGCGGTTCCACCCGGCGCGACGGCCTGCCGCCGCGGCGACCCCGACCGGTTCCGATCGATTCGTTGCCGGCGGCGCGACTCCCGGCTCACGAGGCTGTATGTCGCTCGCGAGCTGCCCGCCGGTCGGCTCGACCAGCCCGGCTTGATCACGCCCGGCCGCGACCGCTCGGCGGACGCCGCACCATGCCGCGCAGCCGAGCCGTCGGCTCAGCGCGCGCCTTGCGGCGCCGATCTCGTCCGGCTTCCGGCCCGGACTCTTCCTGCTCGTCGCTCTGCTCTGCCTTCCCTGTTGTTCTTGCCTCCTCCTCCTTCTCTTCTTTCTTCTTTCTTCCTTTGACTCCATCCTTCTTCTTCTCTCTCTCCTCCTACCTTCCTAACCACCTCCCACACCACCACACCCCACCCACCTCTCTTGTCCTTTCGTTTCTGTGTTCCTGACCACCCCATCTCGACGTTGTGAGGGGGTGGTCAGAAACCGAGCCGCCTGCCGCGAGAAGAAACGAAAGGACCCCCAAGCCCAACAAACTCGGGGGATCGTGGTGTGGGAGGGCGACGCGCCTGTGACGCACGAACGACGCGATCCCGGCCACCGTCGCGTCGCCGCCGGCCTGCCCTTGCTCACCCGCGTCGGCTCCACGGCCGGCCATGCAGCTCCCACCGAGGGTCGCGATGGCCCGGCGCCGGCTACTCGGATTGGATGGCGACGGCGACTCCGATGACGTTGGACCGGTCGTCGGGAATTCCTAGCAGAGCCTTGCGATCCGCGGGCGTGCCGGCGTTCGCCAGCGCACCGACCCCGAACGGGAGACGTTCCTCGCCGACGACGCGTCTAACATGCCGGCCCCCGACGGCGAAGGCTCGCGAGCATGCCCGCGGCTCGGCGGGCGTCCACTCGGAGGCGGCGTCCGCTCGACCAGGCGTATTTAACGAGGACCTCGCCCCACGCCACGCCAGCCGGGCGCAAAGCCGCAGTGCAGACACGCAGCCAGCTCGAGCGCGACGGCGTACCGATCAGCCAGCTGCGCCGCTGTGACGACGAGGTTCGTGACGCAACCAGCCTCCTGGGCGCTGCCCAAGCTCTACCTGCACCAGCCCGCCGTGCCGTGGCGCATGGTCTTGAGAACCTCGCCAGCGGGCCCGCGACCTCACGGACTGGCTCGAGCTGGTCAACTTTTCGGCCGGCCTTCACGAGCCATTGCCCGGACTTGCGGCAGAGCCGGGCTACGAGAGCTTCGCCTAACTCGCCGAGATCCAAGAACGTCGCCGCTCCGATCGATCGTCGTCGTAGATTACAAGCGGAAGGCACTCTGCCTTAACCGCTACGTCAACGGAGGAGCAAGCTGATGGGACGTTTTGACATTGGGATGTCCGAGGGACGGCACGAGCCGTCGATCGCAGGAGCACGGGAGCCCCGACGGCTCGACCTGACCGGGGTTGAGGCGCGCGACGAGCAGCACGCCGTCGCGATCCTCAAAGACGAATGGCGACAGCGGAATGGGAACGAGCCGCCGTCGCCGATGATCGGGATCAGCTGGCGTTATTGAACTGACGCGCGGGCGAAACCATCTGGCTTCGGCGAGTCAGCGCCAAAGGCGAGGACACGGAAATGTCCGGCACGACCGAGATCATGAGTGGGCGTGACGGCGACAACTCGGGAGACGTGGGCCAGCGAGGAGGACTACAAGGCTGAGGTGCCAGCGCGGCGGTGCTCGCGCCAATCCGACTCGCTCAGCCGGGCAACCCGTCATCGTGTCGAATCTCGATCGTCGTCGGCTCGGGCGAGGTAATCGCGGTCGCGACCACGACGGACGAGTCGAGCTGCTGGCAACCGGAGTCGCTCACGACTGCGTGCGAGCGGTGCTCGCGCATCTCCCGAGTCGCCGCAACCTCGTTGAAGCGCGCAGGGCGCTCGCTGGCGTGGCAACGGTCGGTCCTCGCGAGCTGGACCTCTTTCTTACCGATGTCGCCGGGTACGGCAAGGCACAGACCGCCCACGAGGAGGCGATTACGCGAGCTGGGTACGTCTGTTGCGACCCCGCCACGCTACCTCTCATCGAGATCGAGCTCGACCCCGAGATGCTCAGCGCTGACTGGCCGACGATCGGCAGCGCCGCCGCGACGACCCTCGGTGCGGGCGTCGACCCGCGAGACGCTGCCGCGGTCGACGCCCGCCTACACGACCAGCTCGATGAGCGGTCGCTCCTGTGGGCGTTGCGGCTGTTCAGTGAGCCGATCACGATCGGCGACACGTCCCCCGAAACCGCGTACGTCGACGGCCGCCACCGCAGCGCCTGTCTGCGTCGCACGGAGAGCCCTGTCGCGGTCATCTACTCGCTCGCGGCTGAGGAAACCGCGCGACAACGACTCTCACCGCCGCCGAGGCCGATCGTGCCCTGGCTATAGCGAATCCCGTCGGGGCGGCGCAGCCCTGGAGCTGCGCCGCCCCAGCGTTGTGAGGCTCAAGCAGCGGCCAGCGACGGCAATCCCAAAAGTTTGCTGAGCGCGCCTCCTTGGCGTTCGATCGCGGCCAGCCGGTCGCTGGTGATGATCACGGTCGACTTCATGGTCCTACCACCGTTGACGCCGCCGATGCGGGCGACCGCCGGATGCCCGGGCCGCAGAGCAGCTACGCAGTCGCCGGCTTCTATGCCGATTTCATGGAGCTTGCGAAAGCGCATCGCGTTGACCGCAGCCTCGATCACGCGCGGGTCTGTGAGCGGCTCATCGACACCGTCGATATGAATCCGGACCGGCACGGACGCGTTGTCGACGTTGCGAAGCGCGACGCGACGCAGGCCGAGCGCCTTCGCGAGGCCCTCACACCACTTCTCCTCGTCGAGGTACTCGACGCGAGCAAGCAGCACGTCCTCGATCTTGCGCTGCTCGTGCTCCTCGTTGAGGACGCGGTCGAGGAGCTCGACGGTCCGCTCGCCCACAACCATCACGTCGGAGTCGATCAGGCCACGCCGCAGGTAGGGCTGCCAGTCGTAGACGATCTCCGCCCAGGGCGTGTGCGGGCGCAGCGCGAGGTAGATCAGCGCCGCGGCCCATTCGCGGACGGCGTCGTCGAGCTGTTGCAGAACGGTCGCCCGGAGCTGGTCGTCGGCGCGTCCAAGGAAACCGGGGGACTTGCCGTCGCCGAGGAAGGAGGCGAACAGCTCGCCGGCCAGCCGGATAAGGCGGTCCTCGTCGAGGGCGTGTTCGGCCCAGGCGGTGACCAGGACGCTGACGAGCGCCTGGTAGTTGGCGGCCGGCGCGTCGGGGCGTAGCAAGGCGTGGCGCGGGTCGCTGACGGCGCGGCACCAACGGCTCACACGTTGGTCACGCGGACACGCTGGCGTGCCATCCAGAGACCATGAGATGCCGCTGTGCTCGCTGGCCCCGTCGGGCGCCTGCTCGCCGATCGGTGCGCCGGCGATGAGCTTGAGGATCGGGTGCTCCAGCGGGGCCTTTGCGAGCATGATTTCCAGCTCTCGGAAGAGGTCGTGGCCGATGGGCATAACCGTCGGGCCTATACGCCGGTAGTTCTGGGTCCGCGGGTCGTAGTTGAGCTCCTCGGACATCAGGCGGTCCCAGAAGTCGGTGTTGTCCTCTTCGGGCGCCTCGTCTTGGGCGCCCTGCGCGCGCGGCGGACGTGTCGTCGATGTCGAAGATGCATTGCTGGTGCAACCAGCCCATCAGCCGCCCCAGCGGCGTAGCGGCGTCGTGCTCTTGCAGCTCGCTGGGACGATCGCGCGATGGGTGGCGGCTCGCCAGGCTGCGCTCCAATTGGTTGGGCTCGTCAATAGCCACGGCGTTGGAGACCATCTCGCCGTCGCCGTCCACCAGCCAAACCAGCAGCGGCAGTTCGTCGAGGTCGGCGAGCGCCTCGCCCGTGACCGGTCCGTTCAGTGGTGTCGCCCCGTGCGCCCGGGCCAGCTTCTGGCCGGCATGCGGCTCCGGCTGGGCTGTGATCGCGATCCGCCCGTCCTTTCGCCACGTGGCCCTGCGCAGTACCACGGCGGGACGACCTTCGGCGGGGTCGTCGGACTCGAACTTGAGGTCGTTCAGCTGCGCGGCTGAGATGTCGATCAGCTCCATTCCCGAGTTGAGGAACGGGTCGCGAACTTGCTCGGCGCTACCCCGGCGGATCAGCGCGATCTCGCAGTTGCCGCGAGCCGTGCCGACACGGGTGAGCATGAGCGCAGCGCGCGAGAGATTCGGTGAGCCGCACAGCAGCAAACCCTGGTCGCCGCAGACGGCGCCGATGAGCTTGGCGTGCACGAACGTCGGAGGCTCGAAGCGATGCAGATGGACATCGCAGTCGGCGGCGCCGAGTACTCCCGTCAGCGACCGGCCGTCGACGCTAGTCCCAGTCCGAAGTAGATGTGCAGGCGCCGAGGTCGCGTGCGCCTAAGCGCCTCGGCGAGGGCGAGAGCGTCGCGGTCGTAGTACGGCGCGCTGACGTGCAGCTCGTCAACGGAGCCCGGCAGCCGCTCCACGAACTGCGTCAGAAGAGGGTGCTCGTCCTTCACGGCGAACGGCGAAGGCCCAGCGGGTCCGGTGATCCACGGGCACTGCTCGCGCAGCGCCGCAAAACGTCGCGTCAGGTGGGGGTCGTCGGCGCCGGCGACCAGTCGGCCGATCCAGCGCCCCCAAGCCCGCAGCGTCGCGAGGCACTCCTCGGTGCTCGTGCTGAAGGCGGCGAAGACCTCCCGGCCGGCGTCCAAGTCGCTGCGCGTGAGGTTACCCGAGCCAATCAAGAGCGTAGCCTCGTCCCGGCGTGCGGAAAGGAAAGTCTTGGGGTGAAAGGCGCCGCCGCCCGGCAGCTTCACGCCGCGCAGCAGGTAGACGCGGTTGGCCTGACGGGCAAGCTAGTGCTGGTCGGGTTCCAGACGGTCCCACAGCTGGCTGAGCTTCCAGTGATCGGCAAGAACGACGGCGTTCAACGGTGGGCCGCCGAGCTGCCGCAGCAGGTACTGGTCGAAGAGCGTTAGATCCAGGGGTAGGTCGTGCCCCAGAAGGCGCGGGTGCCCGGGCGGAACTCGGCGACCTTCATCCAAAGACTCTTGCGACGAACGACTGACCGTCGACGGTCAGTCGCGGCGTCGCATCGTCGCCGACGCGTCCCCAAAACCCAATGTCCTCACTGAGCGAGGAGAGAGCGTTGCGCCGCGCACCCGACGGCTGAAGCGGTCATGGCCAGCGGGGTAGAAGCGCAGCCGCCCTTCCTCCCAGCAGAAACGGAATGTCGATTCGGGGAGCTTGGAGTAAGCGATCACTTCGTGCGGGCCGAGGAAGAACGTCTTCAGCGCCCACCCCAAGGCGTCGCCGAGCGTCGGTCCGGTCGCCAGCTCGCCGCGAACCGCCATGATCGTGCGCAGGAGTCCCGATTGGCGACCAGAGTCCTGAAGCGGGACCCACTCCCACGGGCCGAGCGTGCTGCCTGGCTGCGGGGTGTGCGCCTCGAACCACAGCAGCGCCGCTAACCTGGACATCGCCGAGTTCTGCTCCTCGGTCCAGGTACGGATGTCCTCCCAGTGCAGGTTCGCGCCCGCGGCGAGCACGGCCGCGCGGAACTCGCTCAGCCCCTGGCCCGGGCGCCAAGCCACAGTGCTCTCCCCAAGTTGGAAGGTGCCCGCGCCGACCAAACCGCCGGTGATGTACTCGCGCAGCTCGCTGCGGGTCATCCCGTCGTGCTATTGGACGTCCCCAGGCCGCGGCGGCAGAACTCGGTCCACAGCGAGTGAGCAGATCGCGTCCTGGACGCATTCCTTCATAGCAAGCGCGCCCCAAGACGCATAGGCATCCGAGCTCGGACCAGGCTCCTTCGGCTCTTGATGAAACACATCGATCGTGCCGCGGCGGAAAGTCGCTGTCGGACCAGGCGAGGTTGGGGTGATGATCGAGCTGATCAAGGAACAGGGCGAACGCTCGCCGGCGCTGCTCAACCGGCTCGACGCGTTCCTCGCGCCCCCGTCGAAATACGCCTCGCGGATCGCCCGCTGCTCGGCCGGTCGCTGATCGAGGCGGCACAGACAGGCGCACTCGGCGAGCTCCCGGATGACGCTGATCGGAATGGGGTCGACGCCGTGCATGAAGTGTTTGGCATACGTCGTTTCGGCGATCGCCTCCCGAAAAGCCTCGGCCAGCGCATGCGCGTGATCAGAGTCCGGATCCAGCACGTCGATGCGTGTCGCCCTCTCTCCCAGCGCAGCGCCTGCGGGGATGACGACATCGAGCTCGACGAGTGGTGAGCGGTAGTAGAGCCCGTATCCGCCCATCGAGCTCTCGACCGAAAATCGGCGCCGGAACTCGTCGGGCTCGGCACGCGCGTCCGGGCGGGCGCGGTCGCTGCCGATCGCCCGTGCCGCGCCGCGCCGCGAACACAGCTGCATCGCCAAGCAAAGCTCGTACTCACGTAGGCGGATGAACTCGCCGAGCGAGGCGTTGTCTGCCGCCAACCGACGCCGTTGGTACTCCGACAGCAGAAAGGGACAGATCGCCAGGTAGCGGGCACGCTCGCTGAGCGCCAAGACTCCGGGCAGGAGCGCCGGCATGACGCGGTCCAGAGTGATCGTCTGGAGCCCGAGCGGGTCGCGCCCGCGCTTGATGGTCAACGCCGGCGAGACCCACTCAACGAGTGGCGCCTCGCCTGGCGCGACGGCAACGGGCCTCATCATGCCACGATAACCGCCGACTCAACCTACGCTCCGAGGAATCGAGGCGCGCAGCCGCCGTCGACTCGCTACGACCGGCCTGACCGAGTGCGGCTGACCCGTCCCTCAGCGCCGGCTCGCCGCCCGTCGCCGATCCCGGCGTTAGCCTCCCTCCGTCGCGACCGAAGAGCTCGATCGAGGGGAAGAGGTTTTGGCAGTTCGCTTGGAGTGGGACGGCAAGCCGGAGCAGGTTGAGCGCTTGTCCCTGCCGTTTCAGACGGTCGAGACGATCAACGAGTCGCGCGCGACTCGCGAGCGCGATTCTGGCTCGTTGCTCAGGGCGACCCCGAGTCGCTCCCAGCTCAACGAACTGATCTGGGGCGACAACAAGCTCGTCATGAGCAGTCTGCTCAAGGAATATGCGGGGCGGATCGACCTCATCTACATCGACCCCCCGTTTGCCACGGGCGATGACTTCTCGATGAGAGTAACAATGGGGGACGCAACGCTGGTGAAGCAGGCGTCGGTCCTCGAGGAGCATGCGTACAGGGATACCTGGGGGGCGGGATATTCGTCGTATCTGTCGATGATCTACGAGCGGCTGATCCTGATTCATGAGCTGCTCGCCGACACCGGGAGTTTGTACGTGCATTGCGACTCGGGGGTCAACGCATATTTGCGACTGCTGCTAGATGAAATCTTTGGTGCTGATCGCCTCAGGTCCGAGATCGTCTTTAAGAGACGTCACGGTCACAGCGATGCATCGACGTTGGGCGCCATTCACGACACCATATTTTTTTACAGCAAGAGCGACAGCTACACATGGAACCCGAAATATGCTCCATACTCGGATGAGTACATCAAGAATTATTACCGGTACTCCGATCCCGACGGCCGCAAGTGGCTCTCCCGCTCGACTACCGCACCGGGAGGTCGCGGACCAGTGTACGTATGGAACGGGGTGCGCCGCGCTTGGCGTTACACGGAACACGAGATGCAACGACTCCACGACGCAGGCAGGCTGTTTTACACTAAGAACGGCATGCCCCGTTACAAGCAATACCAGGATGAGATGCCGGGCGTGCCGTTGAGTTCTCTCTGGACGGACGTCAAGTTCATTGATTCGTGGTCCACTGAGGATACGCGCTATCCGACGCAGAAGCCCGAGGGCTTGCTGGAACGTGTTGTGGAGCTCTCTAGTAACCCTGGCGACATAGTCGCCGACTTCTTTTGTGGGTCAGGCACAACGCTTGTGGCCGCCGAGCGCCTCGGACGCCGGTGGGTTGCTTGCGATCTGGGTCGTTTTGCGATTCACACGACGCGGAAGCGACTTCTGAACATTCCCGACTGCCGTGCGTTCGAGATTAAGAACCTTGGTGCCTACGAGCGTCAGCAGTGGCAACGAACCAGCGGGAACGGGGGGCTAAGCGCTTACCTCGACACGATCCTGTCTTTCTACCGCGCCGAGCCGGTCGAGGGCTTCACGCATCTCCACGGCCGACGAGGCGCCCGGATGGTGCACATTGGCGCGACAGACGCTCCCGTGACCATCGACGAGGCCGAGGACGTCATGGACGAGATGGCCGACAACGGCATCGAGGCGTGCGACCTCCTCGGCTGGGAATGGGAAATGGGGCTCCACGACACGATCACCGAGCGGGCCCGCCGACGGGGGCTCGACCTCGCGCCCCGCCAGATCCCCCGCGAGGTCATGGAACGCCAGGTGAACGAGGCCGGCGTCGTCCGCTTCTTCGAGCTCGCCCACGTCGACCTCGACGTCCGCCGCCAGGGCCACGAGGCGGCAGTTGTCCTCAAGGATTTCGTGATCCGTAGCGAGGAGCTGATCCCGCCAAAAGTGCGCGAGAGCATCAAGTCGTGGGCGGATCTCATCGACTACTGGTCGGTCGACTTCGATTTCAGCGACGAGGTCTTCCACAACCAGTGGCAGGCCTACCGCACCCGCGACGAGCCAGCGCTCGCGACGCAGAGCGATTGGCACGAGTACCCCGCCGCAGGCCGCTACGCGATCGTCGTCAAGATCATCGACATCTTCGGCAACGACACGACCAAGCTCGCCGAGGTTCGCATCAAGTGAGCACCGAAGGGGCCACGACCCTGCCGGGGGACCCTTACGCCGTGCCCGTCCGCCGCAAGCCGAGCGAGGGCACGTACGCGGTCAACGGCGTGCGGGCGCACGTAGACGCGTGGCGCGCCCAGGGCTACCCGGGCGCCTCGGCCACATCGCGGCGGCTGCTCGGCTTCTGGTTCGCTGATGAGCACCGCACCGGCGACGGTGGTCCCTTCCGCTTTTACTTCTGCCAGCGCGAGGCCGTCGAGACGTTCATCTACCTGACCGAGATCGAGGCGGTTCGCGGCCTGAAGGATCTGCTCGAGTACGCCGAGCACGGGATGACGATCCAGCCCGGCGAGCCGAAACGCCAGCGCTTGGCGATGAAGATGGCGACCGGCTCCGGGAAGACGATGGCGATGAGTCTCTGCGTGGTCTGGTCGTACTTCCACGCGCTCTACGAGCCCGACTCGCCGATGACGACGTCGTTCCTCGTGATCGCGCCGAACCTGATCGTCTACGAACGCCTGAAGGCCGACTTCGGCGACGCGAAGACGTTCCGCCATGACCCCCTGATCCCCTCGGAGTGGATGCACGACTTCGACCTCGCCGTGCTGCTCCAGGACGATCCGGCGCCCGTAACAAGTCGCGGCGTCCTGTACCTCACGAACGTCCACAGGCTCTACGAACCGGCTTCGACCCGCCGCAAGCGCAAGACCGCCCCGAACGCCGTCGAGGCGATGCTCGGCCCGCGAGTCAACCGCGACATCGAGGCATCGTCGGCCGAGCAGCTCTTCGACCGCATCGCCGAACAGCGGCGCGTGATGGTCCTCAACGACGAGGCGCACCACGTCCACGACGACAAGCTCAAGTGGAACGAGACGATCGAGCGCCTCCACGCCGAGCTTCGCGCACGGGCGTCCGGTGATCGAGGGGCCGGCGTCGTCTCCCAGCTCGACTACTCCGCCACGCCGAAGTACGAGAACGGCGGGATGTTCCGCCACGTCGTCGTCGACTACCCGCTCGCACAGGCCGTCGCGGACGGGATCGTCAAGACTCCGGTCATCGGCGAGGTCTCCGGCGCGACCGTCGAGCTTGGCGACACGCCGTTCCAGCGCAACCGGCAATGGCTCGACGTCGCCGTCGGCCGCTGGCGTGTCTTCAACGAGACCCTCTCGCCATCCGGGAAGCGGCCGGTGCTGTTCGTGATGTGCGAGAACACGCTCGCCGCGGACGAAGCGGGCGACTACCTGCAACAGCTCCCCGACTTCGCTGGCGACCAGCTGCTCGTCATCCACACCAACCGCAGCGGCGAGATCACCAAGGACGACCTCGACCTCGCCCGCCGCGCCGCCCGAGACGTGGACGCGCCCGACAGCCGGATCCGCTGCATCGTCAGCGTCCTCATGCTCCGCGAAGGCTGGGACGTCCGCAACGTCTGCGTGATCGTCACGCTCCGCGCGCTCAGCGCCGCGAACCGGATCCTTCCCGAGCAAGCGCTCGGCCGCGGCCTACGGCGGATGACCCCGCCAGGATCTGGGTTCGACGAGCGCGTCGTCGTGATCGAACACGAGGCGTTCCGCAACCTCTGGAAGACCGAGCTCGACGGCGGCCTGATCGTCGAGCGCGAGGACGCCGACAAAATCGTCCCCGGCGCCCTGACAATCTTCCCCGACGCGGCGAAGCTCCGCTACGACATCGTCATCCCCCAACTGACGCGTGCGCTTGCGCGCTCCGGCAACGCGCTCAGCGAGCTGCACCCCGCGGACGTGCCCGACCCGCGATCGCAGTTGGCGATCCCGGACATTCAGCCGAACGAGTACGTGCAGTACCGCGGCCGCCATCTGATCGATAAGGGCATCATCGAGGAGTACGAGTTCGTCGTCCCGTACGCCGAGGATCCCTCCGGCGTGATCACCTTCTACACCCGTAGCGTCGCCAAGGAGAGCGGCGTCGACCGGCTCTCCGGCGCCTTCGCCACGCTTGCACCGATGGTCCGCGCCTACCTTGAGGAACGCGTGTTCGAGCGGCCCGTCGAGCTCGACGACAAGGTCATCCTGCGGCGGCTCGCTGAGAACGACGCCCAGGCGCTCGTCGTCGGCGCGTTTCAGCAGGCGATCCGGGCGCTGTCGATCACCGAGCGCGAGCCGACGATCGAGGAGAGTGCACTGCGCGTATCCGAGACGCCGCCGTTCCCGTGGTCCCGCGAGACGGTCGACGGCGAGCACACGGTCTTCAACCTGACGCCGGTCGACAGCTCGCTCGAGGCGAGGTTCGCCCGCTGGCTCGACCACGCCGGCGACGTAACGGCCTGGGCGAAGCTCACGATGAACAGCCGCTTCGCCCTCGAGTACATCTCCAAGGCCGGCGCGCTGCGCTACTACTACCCGGACTTCGTCCTGCGCCTGAGCGACGACAGCTGCCTGATCGTCGAGACGAAAGGCCAGGAGGATCTCGACGTCGCGATGAAAGACCGCCGAGCACGCCGCTGGTGCGCGGACGCCACTCGCCTCGCCGGCCGGGCCTGGGCCTACGAGAAGGTCCCCCAGAAGCTCTTCGACGTCTTCGCCGGCGACACCGTCGAGGGCCTGCGTCGCTTCCTCGCCGCCAGCGGCGTCTCAAGCGAGTAGGCGCTCGGATCGATCGAAGCCGTCCCCGGCTATCGTCAAGATGCACGTGGACATGGCGCGCTCGACGACTTCCGACCAAGGCACCCAGATCGACCTGGCTGCCTGGGCTCAAGAGCTCGAAGCCGAGCACGCGCGCCTCGAGCAAGCAAACGAGCGCCGCGCCGCCCGCCGCGGGTACCTCGTATTCGCGACCGACCCCGAAATCGCCCCAGACGAGGCCGGGTATCGAGAGGTCTACGCAACCGAGGCAAAAACACCCGGTGAGGCGGCCGCCAAGATCCGCCCCCTCACCGGCCGTCGGCGGCTCCGTACATTCCTCGCGACCGGGACCTATCGCGACGAGCTCGCCGACGCGCGTTGGGTCGCCTGAGACCTGGCACGACGGCGGTCGCCAGTCTCACTGGCGTCGATCTCAAGCTGGGGCGAGCCAAGGGCCACATAGCCGAGCTCAAACCGAGAATCGCAGTCGTCCTTGACCCCGATGGTTATAGCTTCACAACGGAGCTGGACCCAAAGACAAAAGCAGCACGTCGACCGGGTGTACGGCGTCCCCACCATGCGCCCCGAGTGGGCGCTGCAAATCGGCGAAATCGTCTACCAACTCCGGTCGGCGCTCGACCACCTCGCTTGGCAGATCGTCCTCCTCGACGGCGGCACTCCCGGGGGAGCAAACACAATTCCCGATCCGCGACTCGCCCCTCAACAAGAAGAACGGGAACGCCCTGCCGCCGATCAATCTCACGCCGAAGATCACCGACGCCAAGATTCTCGACCTTCTCGAACAGTGTCAGCCTTACAGGGGAGCCGGCGACGCGCAGCTCTCTCGACTCGACGCGCACCTGACTCTGCTCTGGACCCTGAACAAGCTCAACAACATTGACAAGCACCGGCTGCTGCTGGTCGTCCTGTGCGCCTCGACATCGACTCGATGTTCTGGGGCCTTCCCGCCGGCCTCGCGACCCCCATCTGGAAGATCAACACGGCTCCGCTCGTAGATGGCTCGCCAGTCGCGTGGTTCGACTTCCACGGGGCGGAACCACCTGCGGGCTTCAACCCGCACCCCTCCCTGCAAGTGGTCGTTGACGAGCCGGAGGCTGCCAAGATTCGGCACACTGCCGTCGGGGTTACCCTCGACGCCCTCCTCACCTGGATCGAGGTACACATCCTTGAGCTCCGCTTCCGCCCTCTGTTTCCGTAGGCGGCCGACCCATCCAGCCCGAGTCCGGCACCTCGTCGAGTCGAGTCGCCGCGGGTTGTCGTGGTGTCCGTGCGGCCAAGGTTGCCAGCCGCCCGACGGCATATGTAGCGGGGGAAACGGGTTTCCCCGGGGCCATGTTGGCCACCGCCCCGGCGCGACCGCGTTGGACCCCAATCGCCGCGCCGCCCCACCCCACGAGCCCGGGAAACAATCGGCACGCGAATCGGGGTACCCGAGCCTCGAACACGTCTCGTCCACGGTGGCGGCGCGCGGTGACTCAAGCTCCATCGTGGATTTCGCCGATAGGAACCCAATGGCCGAGGTCGCGATGCCCACCCAGCGTGACCATGAGTCATTCATCCTCGCGTGGCTGCTCGCCCATCCGGGTCCACAGGGTAGGAAGAATGTCGTCAACGGCGCGGTCGCGCTTGGTCCTTGGACCCCGGAGCAGCGGGCGGTGCCATGGAAGAACCCCACGAGGTTCGCTTCCAAGCTGTATGCGCAGGCCTACCTCCGGATGTGGCCGATGCGGGATACCGAAGGGCTCATCCAGACTGCCGGCCGCGACGCCTATTCCTTGACGGACCTCGGCCGCCTCTCCGCCCAGAAGCAAGGCCTCCTCCTCTCCGGTCCGCTGCTGAAGCAGGTGGGTATCCCCTTTCCCGAAGATCGCACGCTGCCGGACCGGCAAACCGCCATGCCGACCGTCGTCTTTGAGTACGACCCCGACGAACGCGACCGGCAGACGAGGCAGCACGAGGCACTCGTCCTTCGTCTGGCCATCGCAATCAGGAAGCTCGGACACGTGCCGCTGCTCCCCACCGGCGACGGCCCGCGGTACGACCTCGCTTTCGTCAAGGACGACGACAAGTCGCTCGTCGTCATCGAGGTTAAGAGCCTCAGCGACAACCACGCCGTCCACCAGCTTCGCCTCGGACTCGGGCAGGTCCTGCACTACGCTCACGCTCTGTCGGCTGACCGGCAGGTATCGCCGGCGCTTGCTGTCCCGACGGAGCCCCCGGTGGAATGGGCGGGCGTCTGCGAAGCGGCCGGCGTGCAGTTGATCGTTGCTCCAGGCTTTACCGAACCACTCGCGGCACTCGCAGCGGGCGAGTAGCCCCAGCCGGCTGGGCGACGTGGTCTACGTAACGGCCGACGAGAACCTTGCCCTCGAGGTTCTTGAGTGCGGCGGCCTGATCGGAGCGGCCAACTACGTGAGGGGTTGGGGATCAGCTTCGTAGATCAGCGGGGCCAGCGCACCCCTGCGCCAGCGGCTTAGCGCGCCAGCGGTGTTGAGCGCCCCCTTTGGGTTCGACCGGCCAAGTCTGACTCCGAAAGCGCGCCATGCGCGTGCCGGACGACACGATGCCAATCGAAGAGGGGCGAGAGACGGGCCTGCTTGACGCAGCGATTTGAAAGAGTCGTGAAGCTGGTGAGCCCCCTCCGGGCATCGGCCATGGTCGACTAGCTAACGTTCCGGGGAGTGAGGTTTCAGGGTCACGTCTTCGTCGTGCGGGGTGATGTCGCGCGGATCACTTGCGACTGGCGTGTTGTTCCCGCCGGCACCGGACGAGATGGCCGCCCGGGCGACATCCAGAGCCATTGGCTGTCCGATCCGCGCTTGGCGGGTGCAATCCAGGCTTCGGATTGGCCAAGCGGCGCTCCCGACGCAAGCCGACGTGCCGTTGTGGTTCTGGAGCCCGACGCGGATGGCTCCGGGCTCGTCGTCGTGCACACCGGTGAGACGGGCTTCGAGGAGCCCTCCTGGTTCGCCGAGCCGATCGGCGACGTTGCGCAACTGGTGGCTACGGCTGGATCGCCGTTGCACGCCCGCGAGCGTCTGCTCGTCGCGCTGCCGATGCTCGGCACCGGCGGGGGCGGCGCCGGCGCGTATCGAGCGGGTGTCATGTCGGCCCTCATCGACGCTGCCGAGGACGCGGCTAGCAAGACCGGAATGGATTTTGTGCTCGTCGTCAAAGGCGAGCAGAGCTACAGCGCTGCGCAGCGCATCAGGGCCGCAAAGCGCGGCCGAGAGCGCTGGGCGGGTGATCTAGGCGAGTCGCACGCCCGGGTAGCTGAGGAGCTGGCCGCTCGAGCGCGGGCGGGCAAGTTGGTGGCGTTTATCGGCGCCGGCCTGAGCGCGTCAGCCGGACTCCCGACATGGCCCGAGCTGCTCGATGAGTTGGGCTCCGCGGCCGGTCTCGATGAGACTCAGCGCGTGGAGCTCTCAAGGCTGGATGCGCGCGATGCTGGGGTCGTGCTCGAAGGCCGTTTCAGAGGCAAGAGCACGACGCTCAATGAGGCGCTCCGCGGCTGCTTCGCCGGCGACGCTCGTCCGTCGCTTGGCCACGCCCTTGTCGCTTCGCTGCCGATCTCCGAAGCTGCTACCACCAATTACGACACGCTCTTTGAGACGGCGTGGGAAGCAGCAACCGATGAGCCTGTCGCCGTCGTTCCCCGTGACGAGGCAACCGGGGCGCGGCGATGGCTTCTCAAGCTCCACGGAGATGTAGGGGACCCCGGGGGACGACTCGTTCTCTCCCGCGATCAATACCTCGACTTCGAGCACGGGTCCTCCGCGGTAGCAGCCGTGGTGCAGGCAATGCTCCTGACGCGCCATTTGCTGATCGTCGGGTACGGCCTCACCGACGAGACATTCCATCGGGTGGCACACGAAGTTCGCCAGATCAGGGGCACCGCTGAAACCCGGGCGCTCACGCTCACCTCCGGCAGCGCGGCACAATCCGGCCGTTTGGGCACCGCATTCATTACCCGGCGCGCCGGGCTATTCCACGAGATGTGGGAGCGCGACCTAGAGCTGGTGCAACTCAGAGAGCCTGGAGCAGAGCTCCCCGCGGCCGCGCGGCAGCAAGAAATTCTGCTCGACTACGTAGGCCACCTTTCCGCCCGGCCCGAGGCATATCTGCTCGGCGCCGGTTGGCATCATCTCTCCGACCACGGAGCCGACAAGCGGTTGCGGAACAAGCTCCTCGAAATTGAGGGCATCCTCGAATCGGATGAGCTCACGGCTCCTCTCGCGAACGCCGTCGAAGAAATGCTCCTCCGCTTTGGGCACGCGGGCCGCCAGCCAGAGCTGCCCTTCGAGCCCGACCCGGGGTAGTCAGCGGCAAACGGTGAATTGGCGTGGGCGGGCTGAGCGCGGACTGGCTCTCAGCCCGCGGTAATGGGCTGCGCGAGCTCGACGAACCGGCAGACGCCGTCAACGAGCTCGATCGCCTCGATGCTTTGGCAGTCGGAGTCCAGCAGCCGCGGGCAGTGCACAAGGACGGCGAGGCATTGGGCGCGGGAGACAGCGACGTTCAGCCGGTGCGCGTCGAAGAGGAAGTTGATGCCGCGCGGGGCGTTCTCACCGGCAGAACACGTCATCGCGTAGAAGACCACGGGTGCTTGTTGGCCTTGGAAGCGGTCGACGGTTCCGACGCGCACTCCGGTGGGCGCCCGCTCGCGGATGCATCGTACGGCCAGGTTGTAGGGCGCGACGACGAGGATGTCCTCGGGAATGAGGGGCCGCGTCGTGTTCGTGTCGTCGGTGACGGTCGCCCCGGCGAGCAGGTCGTGGCAGGCGGCGGCGATCACGTCGGCTTCCTCGGGGCTGGCTTGGCTGCGGCCTTCGTGGTCGACGGCGAGCGTACGGAGCCCGGCGCCGTTGAGCGCGCCGAAGGGCGCATCGACCCGGCGATTGCTGCATGCGGGGCGCGATTGGAGCCGGGCGTCGTAGCTGCGTTCTGAGACGAACGCGCAGACCGCGGGGTGCATGCGCCAGGTCTCGGTGAGCAGGACGCCTTGGTCGGGGGCGATCGTGCGCTCGCCGGCGAGGAGGTGCTCGAGGACCGAGGCGCCTGACCTGTCGGGATGTTCGGCTTGGTTGACTTGAGGTAGCTGCTGAGGGTCTCCGAGCAGGACGACGCTGGTGGCGGCCAGGCTGACGGCGGCGGCGTTGGCCAGCGCGTACTGGCCTGCCTCGTCGACGAAGATGAGATCGAAGGATTCGCGGTGCTCGGGGCGCGCGAAGAGCCACGCGGTGCCGGCGACGAGCTGGTGAGCGCCGGTTACGTCGGCGTTGCTGTCGGTTTCGTTGATCAGGCCGTGGACGCTGTTGTATCCGGCACCCTTGTAGATGCCGCTGAACGCATGGTCCTGGTCACGGGCGCTTTGCTCGACGTCGCGCAGGAGGTTCTGGATCGCGGCATGACTCGGCGCGGTGACGCCGACGCGCCGCCCGGCGGCGAGGGCGGCGACGATCATTCGGGCGCCGCGGAACGTCTTGCCGGTACCCGGTGGCCCCTGAATAGGCAGCACGGACCGCTCAAGCCCCAGGGTGGCGGACACCAGCGCGCCTATGTCCTCGCCCAGGCGGCCCGACGGGAGTCGCGGCGGCTCACGTCGGAGGATCGTTCGTGCGGCCGGATAGCGGCCGTCGGCGTCGAGGAGGGACGCGGCGAGATCCATGAGTGCTTCGCGAAGCACTCCCACGTTGAAGGGGGAGGCGCCCACGAGCGCGGCCGGGGCCGGGGCTGGCTGCGTGTTGCCGCAGCGTAGAACGACGTGTTCGTCGCCGACGCGAACGACCTTGAATTTCCCGCCGCCGATCGGGTCGTCGGCGGCGCCGAGGTCGAGACGGAACTCTTGCACGGGAAATGTGAACGAGTAGTCGAGGGAACGTTTGTAGGGCGTCGGCGGCCGCGTTTCGTCGCGGATGAGCCCGGCGACGGCGTCGCGATCGTCGATCAGGTCGGCGAGCGGTTTGCCGCGCAAGTCGAAGTAGCGCCACCATGCCGGCTTGCCCTCACGGCGGTGGTAGAGCAGCAGCTGCGCGAGGAGTCGCCGCTCAGCCTCACCGGGGGTGTCCGCGCCGGGGAGCGCAGGCAGGCCGCTCATCAGACGCTCGACGAGGCCCATGACCTCGGGCAGCCATGCGGGTGCTGTGTGGACCTCCTGCGGTTCAGCCACACGGTAGTCATCGAACTGCACGCCAAACTCGGCCTCGGCCTCCGGGCGCATCAGGTTGAGGAGCCAGTCGCGCAGGGACAGCGTCGAGCGGCAGTCGTCCTCGTTGTAGGCGCGAATCGCCTCGAGGATTTCCGGGTCGCCGCTCTCGAGCCACGTTTCGTAGGCGACGATCGAGCCGCCGCCTTCCCGCACCCGTCTCTCCAAGCGCGCGAAGCCATGATGACGCTCAAGCTTTTTGAGCGAGTAGCTCTCCTCCCCCACCTGCAGTCCCTGCCGCACGACGGCGTACAGATCAACCAAGATCTCCGCGCGGAGGAGGTCGTCGACCTCTTCCTCGCGGGTCGCGCACTGCACCGAAAGCGCGCGCAGCTTCGAGAGCTCGTGCGGTGCGTAATGAAAGACGTGCATGCCGGGATGACGGGCGCGTAGGTCGCCCACGCGGTCGACCAGACGCTCGAACGCCGCCTTCTCAGCGATCGGGTCGTGGGCCCATGCGCACTCGTAGCCCGACTCGGCCGTCCACCACCCCCACAGGTACTCGATGCCGCCGTCGCCGACGTACGGGTCGCCCTCAAGATCAAAGAAGACATCGCCAGCGCTAGCCGGCGGCAGACGCGCGTACCCGGCCGCCCGCGACGGCTCCAAGTGGCGGTGCACGGGCAGCCCCGTCACGCGAGACGCGACCTGCAGCGCCGCCTGGCGATGCAGAAACGCGAAGCGCTCAGCATTGAGCGGGCGCACATCGATCGAAGCCGGCGCCTGCGCGAGCGCTGCCACCGTTGGCAGCCCGATCTGCACGAGGTCTTCGCGTTGATCGCGTCGAGCACCCGCGACGAGGCTCAAGTGATCATCAGCGACTAGGCGGGCACGACACTCGCTCGCAAGAGCACAGAGCGCGCAATGCGCCACGGGCTCTGGATAGGTCGAGGCGGCCGGCGCCGCGGCGACCAGCTCGAGCCGGCGCACCACGTGACGGTGCAGCGCCGCGTAGCGACGCAGATCGATCGTGACCGTCGACGTGTCACCCAGCACAACGTGCGCGAGCGGCGGCTCGAAGCCCTGAACCAGCGCCAGCAGCCGGTTGTAGAGGCCGAGTTGGTGCACGACGCTCGGCTTCACCTGACGCGCGAGCTTCGTGTCGAGTACCTCGTACGCATAGCCTCCAAGGTCTGAGGGGACCCGGACGCGCCGCAGGAAATCCGCTCGGCCCTGCCAAGAGCCGTCAAAGAACTGCGCTTGATAGATCAATGGTGCGCCGGCGTGCATCGCGCCCACCGTTCTCGCGGCCGCGACCTCGAGATCAGCGCGCGTGTACGAGGCGCTGCCGCTCGACAGGTCAACATGGCCACCGCATTCCAGGCTCAAACGTTCGAGCTGCTCGCGCTCGTGCGCGTCACCGCGCTTGCGAATCAGATCGGCGTGGGGATCCACAGCCGGCCTCGGCCTCCCACGTTCCCCGCGCGCGACCGCCAGCCGCTGCTCAGTCAGGTGCGGACAAGCGAGATGATTGGTCAAGTCGGTGGCCGCGAAGACCAGCGCGCCCTCAGCAACGAGAAGCATGGCACGGAGTCGCGCGACCCGCCGGGGGAGCTGGCATCAAGTGATCATCGACCAAAGCGCCGCCCACCTGTAGGGCGCCACCAAGGGCGTCGCGCGTCGGGTCGAGTCGCGTATTCCCCGTAAGCGGCCGTACCACGTCCCGAGTCCGGCTCGCTCAGGCGCCCGGTCGCCCCCGGCTGCTGGCCGCCGCGGCGTGTGGGGCCGCGTTTCGCGGACGCATTGCCTGCGACAACGGTCTTCCAGGGCATCAGACTGCCCACCGATCGTCTCGTCGACGGTCTGTCACCGCCGATCAGAGCTTGTCGTGCGTTTCGGGTCCACTACCGGGAGGGCCTATCCCCAGGTGGGGGCGCCCGGGCGGTCCGGCGGGCACGCGCCGGCCAAGGTCGACGAGCCGGTCGGCGCTCAGAACGTCGCGCTCGTCGTGTAGGTGAACGGCGTGCCGGTGCCGTCGTTCGCGCGCAGCACCAGCTCGGTGGCGGCGCTCTTCCAGGTGGCGGACGGTCTCGCCCGTCGAGCCGCTCTCTACGACCTGCCAGTTCGCCATCGCCGTCCTCTCGTCGGTTGGGCGGGAGCCGTGCTCAGCGCAGCCTACCCTGGCGCTCAGCGGCGGGCGAACGCCCGCCGGGGGCCCACGTGCGACGGCTGCGACGGGCGCGGGCGCTGGAAGGTCGACCCCGCGACTTGGCGGCTCGTGCGACATTCCTCAACGGCGCGCCTATTCGAAGCGCTCGAGCCGGTGGAGCATCTTTCGTGCGTCGCCGGCGAGTGCTAGGTCGAGGCGCCGCAGGATGTCGGTGGCCTCACCCCGCAGGCGCTCCACGTCGCCGGGGTCATACGCCTTGTCGGCCTCGAGGCCGAAGACGTAGGACCAGGCTCCGCCGTTGCTACTCCCGCCCGTTGCGTCCATGATCTGCTCGAAGACGCGCCAGTGGTCGGCCTTGGATCCCAGGTCGAGCGTACGGCCATCGGTGCACCTCACGACGAACGCGTCGGAGTCGCGCGGCCATGAGTCGCTTGGCGCGATCGGCGAGCTCGTCTCCAGCGGCCGGCGTTTGATCGCGTTTTGAAGCGTCGGCCGAACGGTATCGCGCAAGTAGGGCGCATCGAGCGAGTCGCCCCAGCGGAGCGGACCCCGTGCGGACGGATGGGAGAACATGCACATAAGTACCGGGAGGCCGGCTACGGTGGCGTAAGCCAGATGGTCGGTGATGACGGTTTCTTCCTGCTCGATGATCGGCTTCAGCCACTCGTAGACGCCCTTGCCTTGGAGGATCAGCAGCGTGGGCTCGAGGATCTGCAGCGTGCGCGCGAAATGTTCGGCGCAGTTCTGTCGCATCGTCCGCGTCGAGCGGCCAACGCTCGATCCGACCGGCCCGGCCGAGCACAGGAGGACGTTGACGAGGGCGAACGCGTCGAAGATGTGGAACGGCCCGTCGGCGGGCGTGTCGAGAAACTCCCCCTCGTGGTCGGCTCCGGGCTCCCGCCCGAAGGCGAGGCGGAGCGCCGAGGTCGTGCCGCGCATGTGCGGGTTGCGGCCGCGATGCTCGCCGTCGCTGTAGTAGCGTCGGCCAAGTCCGCTGCCGTCGTGGATCGCCTCGTACCGCTCGTCGAGCGAGACACGTGGCTTGTCGAGCCCGTACTCCTGGCCCACGACGACGACGCGCCGCGGCTCACCGTCGACGGTCATGTCGTAATGCCGGCCAACGTGCGAGAGCTGCCCTTCGAAGAATCGATCGCCGTCCTTGATCGACGCCCTGCACTCGGGACAGTGATCGCAGATGAAGTCGTCGCTCGGACTGAGAACGTTCGCTTCCATGTACGCCCGCAGCTCCTCGACGCGAGCGGCGGTGACCTGCGGGTCAGAGCCGAGCACTCAGCCGCTCCTCATCTCGCGCGACCGAAGCCCGGGCGGGCCGAAGTTGCCGCTGCCCGGCGCCGGCCGTCGTCGCGTTCTATGTGCACTTGTGGCTTCATCGGCGCGCCTTCGACGGTACTTGAGGCGGATCGGCGGGACGATCGCAGACGGCCTCGCCACCGGCGGGGCGCCAGCGACGCCAGGCGCCGTCGGTGCGCCAATACGGCTAGAGCTAGATCGACACCGCGTAGCGTGCTCTGAGCTGGGTGACATGGTCGGCGACCCAGGGCGGACCCAGGCCGTCCCATTCAGCGAAAAGCTCGGCGTATGTCAGCGCGTGCAGCTGGGGCAACCCACCGTCGACACGCTGCCTGAGCTCGTCCAGCTCTTCGCGGTGGCTGATCAGCTCCGGTATCTCCATTGCGTTGACGGGCTCTCACCAGACGTAGACGAGGTGGCGCTCGGAGTCGGAGAATTGCGATGCGAGGGCAAGGGCATGCTTGACGAGCTGTTCGAGGCCAAGGTGTCTTGGCTGCCACTCGCCTGCACGAGATGCCGCGAAAACGTCCGCCCACCCGCCGTCGAGCAGCTCGAGCATCGGCGGGGCTGCGTACGGTGCGCGCCATTCGACGGGTTTGTGCTCCGACAGTGTCTCCGTCAGCTTCGACTCGACGCCGACGATGCGCCCCGGCGAGCCGAGCAGGACGTCGAGGTTGGCGGTGCCGCCACCATGGGCGATTCGCTGGCGACTCTCGACCTCGAGGGGCGCAGAGAAGCCGGCTAGGCCGGCGATGCTGAGTTGTTCCTCGAATCCGAGCCATCGCCCGAACGCATTCGCGGCGAGCGCGGCCGAGGAGTACGGCGCGTTGGCTGGGCGCTTGCCGTTCTTCGTCGGCGTCAGCTCGCCGCCGGCGCCGCCGGCGAGCTGCGCTTGGAGAGTCGCGATCTGAGCCTGCGTCAGGCCAGCAACGAGGTTGTCGGCGAATCGCCGCGTGTGCGTCGCACCGACGAAGCGATCGGCCACCGATGGCGGCAGCGACGCCTTCAGAGCCGCAGTCAGTGATGCCTTCGCGCGCGAAGACGACGGCGGGGAACATTCCGGGGAGGCCACGCCATGAGTCTGCCACGCCTCCGGGTCGGATCCGCGTAGAACTGGACGAGTGAGAAAGGGCAACCGGTTCGGCCGACTCGGCGCGCACATCCCGGGCCCACTCTCACGAAGATCACGTCGTCGTCGCGTCGGCCGCCGTCACGGCGCTCAAGGTGGGGTCTCGCGCGGCCGGTCGTCGCGGTTTTGGGAGCGCGCTCTCCGTCTCGCCCCCGCGGTCGTGGCGTTCGGGCCACGAGAGCTCTCCGGTGGCCCAAACCCCCCGCAACTTGCCGCAAACTGTGGACATCGGTCGCGTTCGCGGGTTCCGCCAAAACCAGGAAAACCCTGCAACTCAGCCTATTCCTGCTCGATCGCCGGATCGACTGAAAATCGTGGTGTCCCCGGTTCGAGTCCGGGTCTCGCCATTTCCGAGGCTCCCTGCACCTGGGCTGGTTTCTGCGGCGGTCACACGACCGGCCTTGGACGACGTTTAAGCCCCCAGCGCACGCCACGTCCTTTCACGTCCTTTTGCTTGAGACTCGGGTTTCGCACTTTTCGCTTCGGCCGACTGCACGTCGGGCGGGCCGGCGCCGGCGTGGGGGCGGGTGCGGGTGCGGGTCGGGCGCGCGGGGGCGTGGGATGTGATCGACTGGGCCCGTCCCCGGCGGCGGAGGTGGATGCGAGACGTTCGTCGCGAAATTAGCTGACTGAGTCAGTCAACTATTTTCCGTGGAGAGTCCACTTCTCTCCACGACCCGGTCCCCCGCGGAGAGCCCGCCCGCCTCCGACCTCCCGAGCCCGGCCCGAATGATCCGCGACAGGCGCCGCTCGCCAAGCCCTCCCGCCGCGTGAGGACCGCGCCCGCCGCGGAACATCACCCGAACGGGGACCTGACACCACCCGATCGGTCCCCACTCGACCCGCTCAAGCAAGCCAAGCGCCGGTCGCCTGATCGAGCGCGTGTCGGGCGCAAGACCCAACACGACCCCAGCTCCGCCCCAAGCGCGGTCTTGGCGACCGGCCCCGACGCCACGCGCCGTCAACCAGCCGGGCCCAGCCGATCCTTCGCCGGCACCGCTCGCCCTCGAAGACTCCGTCAGATCCCGATCCAGCTCGTCTCGACCGCGCGGGCCGACGCCGGACCGCCTCCGGCCGGCACCCGGAGGCGGATCGACCGCCCGCCGGTGATCCGGGCCCGAAATCGCCCCAAACGGTCAGTCGCCGCGGTCACGGCTAGATCGTCGTCCAGCGTCTGAATCTCGATCTCGACGGCCGCACCCGGTGAGAGCTGTCCGAGCAGCATGCACTCGGCTCCGTCGACGTGGATCTCCAGGTCGATGCTCAGCCCGCCGGCTCGGAAGCTGACCGACCGAGCCGGTCCGCCCGCGCCCCGGGCTCCGACGAGCTCGCCGCGCTCGAGCGCCGAATCGCCGAGCAGCTCGGCCAGGTCGGCGTCCAGGCGCCGCCAGCCGAGCGCGGCCCTCGCGGCCTCGTCGACGACGGGCGGGACCGGGTCGGAGCGGGCGAACAGGGCTTGCAGCTCGGCAACCAGCGACTCGTCGGGGTCGGACTCGGGCATCGGGCTCACCTACGCTGACGAATGGCCGGCGAGCTCCGGCGAGCGTCGAAGCTTGTCGAGGCAGCGCGCGCGGGTCGGCCCGATCGCGCCGATCGGCATGCCCAGCGCCGCCCCGATCTCCTCGTAGGTGGGCGGGTCCGCCAGGGCGACCAGCCGCAGGAGGGCCTGGCAGCGCTCGCCGATCCTCGCCAGCGCGCGACCCAGCGCGGCGTCGCGCTCGCGGGCCAGCAGCGGCCCGTCGAGCGGGTCATCGGTCGGCGTGTCGAGCACCCACTCGTCGTCGCTCGCCAGCTCGCGGCCGGACCGGCGGATCAGGCGGAGGCACTCGCGGCGCGCCGTCGTCGCCAGCCACGCTCCCAGCCGGTCTGGGTCGTGGATCCGATCGAGGTTCTCGACCAGCCGCAGCCAGGTGGTCTGGGTCACGTCGGCCGCCTCGGCGTCCGCAAGCCGATAGGACCGCGTCGTCGCCCACACGAGCCCGGAGAACCGATCGACGATCGCGTTCCACGCGGCCTGGTCGCCGTCGCTCGCCCGGCCGATCAGCGATCTCGCCGACGCCATGTCCCCGGGCTCCGTCGCTCAGCCGAGGTTCAGATGGGGGAGGGTCACGCCGGCGGCCGGGGTCAGCGTCGTGTCGGTCATCGGGGTGACCGTGACCCCGCCGGTCCCGCCCACCAACTCGGCGAACGCGTCCACCGGGAGCACGCTGCCGCCGCTCTGCGCCACGACCCGGGCGATCTCCGCAGTCACCTTCGGCGCGGCAAACGATGTTCCATCCCACCGGGCCCAGCCGACGAAGTCATCGCTGGCCGGCGGGGACTCGCCCTCGACCGGTCCGACCCAGTAGATGTATGTCGAGGTGACGTCCTCCCCCCGCGCGCAGCAGTCAGCCCACGCGCCCCAGTTGGAGAAGTGTGCCCGCGCGCTCTCGCGGCGGTTGGTCGCCGCGACACCGATCACATCCGGGTGGGCGGCCGGCCAGTACGGGCGGGCGGAGTCCTCGTTGCCGGCCGGTGCGACCACCGCCACCCCGACACGCGGAGCATCCGGCCCGCTGAGGACCTGCATGACGGAGGTGAATGGAATCGACGGGTGGGAGTCGAGTACCGGGAATGCGAACCCCAACGAGACGACGTCGGCATCGCCGTGCATCAGCAGCGCGTTCGCCACGTCGTACTCCGAGGTGAACAGCATCGCCTGATCCACCGGATCCGACGGATCCCCGATCGGCATGCACTCGTGACGCTGACCGACCACCGTGATCGCCGCCTCCCGGCACCCGTGGGCGACGAGGCCGGCGATGAATGTGCCGTGACCCGCGACCCCGTCCAGCCGGCCGTCGTGGTCGGCATCGAGCACGTCCGGGGCCGTCTGGCGCCAGACCGGAGGGTTCGCCGAGGTGTCGAGCCATTCGCCGTCGACCGACGTCACGCGGGCATCGAGTGCCGCGTGGGGCGGCTCGGTGTGGATGTAGCCGGTGTCGATCACCACGACCCTCGCACCCGGATCACACTCCGGCGCGACGAAGTCGCCATCGCGCGGGCCCGGCGCCGGGTTGGGCGGGCTGGCCGGGCAGGTGTCGTATTTCGGGCAGACGACGAGCACGTGATTTGGTGAAACAGCCGGTACGTCCAACGGATGTCCCCTGCGCGTCTCGAGGAGTTCGTGCGTGGTGAGCACTCGCAGCCGCCGGGCCTCGTCGATCGAGTTGGCGCCGTGATCGTTCAGACGCCAGACCTCGACCTCCTCGTGCAGTGCTGAGCCGGTCAGTCGGTGGGACGCGCTGCGCTCGCACGCGATCGCGGCGAGCTCCCTGTCCAACGCCGGCGAGCGCTCCCGCGCGCCCTTGTGAACCAGCAGCTCATCCTTGATCGCGATCACCAGCGCGTCGCCGTCCACGTCGTAGACCACCCGCGGGTGCTCGAGCACGCGTTCGGTGATCGGGTTCTCCGGGCATTTATTCGGCGGGAAGATCGTGTTTGGGCTCAACTGAGTTTCCCTTTCCCGGTGGTCTCGTGGGGGTTGATCATATGGTCAATCAGAGTCGGTCACGACCGCCCTGATACATATTCCACGTGGCGATCGACGCCGGTGACGGGGACACCCTTGAGCTCGCCGCGGCTGCCCACGCCCGGGTCGAAGTCGACGCGGCGGCCGCGGTCGAAATGGCCGAGCGGGCGCTCAAGCTGGCGCGCAGCCGGCGCGAGCCCGAGGCCGAGGTGGCAGCGCTCCACGCGCTCGGCTTCGCCCGGCACGAGCTCGGTGACGATCGGGCCGTCCGCACGCTGCGCGCCGCGATCCGCGTCGGCGAGCGCCATGGACTCGTCCGCCGCGTCGCGATCGTCCGGCGGCCGCTCGCCGTCTACCTCGCCTACCGGGGCGCGATCGGCCCGGCGCTGCGCGAGCTCGACCTGGCCTGTGCGGCGCTTGACGAACACGAGCTCGCGCGATCGGAGGTGTTCCGGATCGCCGTGCTCGGGCTGGCCGGACGGCCGCCGCCGACGCTCGAATCATCGGATCGCGCGCTCGAGATCCTCCGGCTCGCCGGCGACACGATCTGGGAGGCACGGCTGCGCAAGAACCGCGGCGTCCTGCTCGCCGAACGCGGCGACGTCGACGCGGCCGAGCCGGACCTGATCCGCGCTCGCGACCTCTACGCCAGGCTCGGCGCGACCGAGTCCGCCCTGGGTGCCGAGTACGAGCTCGCTCGGGTCGCCCTGACGCGTGGCGACCTCCCGGCCTGTCTGGCCCGCCTCGACGCGATCGACGCCGCAGCCGTGTCGGCCCTCCACAACTCGGCGCTCGAGCTGCTCCGCGCCAAGGCGCTCGTCGCGGCGCACCTGACCGCCGAGGCTCGGCAGGCACTCGAGCTCGCGCAGGAGATCTCGCGGCGAGCGGGGATCGACGACCCCGAAGGGCGCCTCGATCTGGTCAGGCTGACCCTGCTCGCCGGAGATCCCGCGCTGGCGCAGGTCCTCGCCGAGCGGGCGCGCCGCTCGTTCGCCGCGGGTCGGCGTCCCGTCTACTGCGCGCGTGCGATCGGCCTGTCCCTCGCCGCGTCGATCCAGGCCCGCACGGTCCGTCCGTCCGCGCTGCGCTCAGCACGTCGGGCGGTCGCGACGCTCGCCGCCGCCGGCTGGCATGACGAGGCGCTGCGCATCCAGCTGTCGGTGGCCCGCGCTGCGACCGAGCTCGGATCGCCGGTCGTCGCGCGGCGGGAGCTCGCGGCCTGCGCCGACCTGCGCCGCCACGGGCAGCTGGCCGATCGGATCGAGGCCCGGCACGTCGACGCGCTGCTGCGCCTCGGCGACGGCGACACGGCCGGAGCCCAGCGGGCCGTGCGTGGCGCGCTGGCGCTCCTGGAGACCCACCGGGCCGCGCTCGGCGCCTCGGACCTGCGAGCGACGGCGTCGGCGATCGGCGTCGAGCTCGCCCGGCTCGGCGTGCGAATCGCGCTCGCCGGCAGCGACACCGGCGCGATGCTCAGCTGCGCCGAGCGCCTGCGTGGCAGCGCGCTGCGCCTGCCGCGGGTGACACCCCCCGACAACCCCCGCCTGCGCGAGTGCGCGACCGACCTGCGCCGGGTCAGCGCCGAGATCCTCCGGACCGAGCAGAGCGACCGCTCCGCGCGGACGCTCCGTGCGCGTCAGGCTGCGCTCGAGGCGTCGATCCGCCGCCTTTCGCGCCACAGCGCCGGCGAGGCCGGACCGGTCAGCCGGGTGCCGACGACGAATGAGCTGGCCCGCGCGCTGGGACCACGCGCGCTGGTCGAGCTCGTCGAGCTCGACGGCACGCTGAGCGCACTGACGCTCGCCGACGGTCGGCTCTCGCGCTGCGAGCTCGGTCGGCTCGCGCCGGTCGACGAAGAGCTCGAGTGGCTGCGCTTCGGGCTAGCCCGGCTCGCGAGGGGCAGCCACACCCCGGCCCAGCGGGCATCGCTGCTGGCGGGAGCCCGGGCCTCGGCGGACGCGCTCGACCGGCGGCTGGTCGCCCCGCTCGCCCCGACCGTCGGCGGGCGGCCGCTGGTGATCGTCCCGACCGGCTCGCTCCACGCGGTCCCCTGGTCGATCCTCCCGGCGCTCCGCGGCCGGCCGCTCGTCGTCGCACCGTCGGCGACCACGTGGCTGACGCTCCAGCGCAAGCCGACGCGCCCGGCCGGCCCGACGATCCTCGTCGCCGGTCCCCGCCTGCGTCACGCCGTCGCCGAGCTCGCCGGCGTCGCCACGTGCCATCCGGCCGCCGCCGTCCTGACCGGACGGCGCGCGAGCGTCGCCGCCGTGATGGCGGGGCTCGACGGCGCACGGATCGCCCACCTGGCCTGTCACGGACGGTTTCGGTCCGACAGCCCGCTGTTCTCGTCGCTCGAGCTCGCCGACGGCCCGCTGAACGCCTACGAGCTCCAGCGCCTGCGGCGGGCGCCCGAGCTGATCGTGCTCTCGGCGTGCGACCTCGCGATCTCCGGTGCCCACCCCGGCGATGAGCTGCTCGGATTCGCCGCTGCCCTGATCGGGATGGGCACGCGGACCGTTCTCGCCAGCGTCGTCGCCGTGCCCGACGCGGCCGTCAAGCGCCTGATGCTGGCGCTGCACCGGCACCTGGCCGCCGGCGAGACCCCGGCGGTCGCCCTGGCCGCGGCGCAGTCGAGGCTGCGCTCGCACGAGTCGGCCCTGGCCGGATTCGTCTGCCTCGGCGCAGGCTGACCGAGTGCGCCAGCGGTCTCAGATCGGCCTCGGCGCAGGCTGACCGAGCGCCGGCGGTCTCAGATCGGCCTCGGCGCGGGCTGACCGAGCGCCGGCGGTCTCAGATCGGCCTCGGCCCGGGCCGGGTGAGCCCGCTCTCGTAGGCGAAGATCACCGTCTGGATGCGGTCGCGGAGGCCGAGCTTCATGAGGATCCGCTTGACGTGCGTCTTGACCGTCGATTCCTCGATCACCAGGGCCGCCGATATCTCGTGGTTCGAGAGGCCCCGGGCGAGGAGGCCGAGGACCTCGCGCTCGCGCGGGGTCAGCTCGTCGAGCCGCTCGGACGAGCCGGCCTCCGGCGCCGGCTGGCGGGCCATCCGGTCGATCACGATCCGCGTCACCGACGGCGAGAGGAGCGAGTCGCCGGCGGCGACCGTGTGGACGGCGGCCAAGAGCTCCTCCGGACGGGTCCGCTTGAGCAGGAAGCCGGACGCTCCGGCGCTGATCGCGCCGAAGATGTAGTCGTCCTGCTCGAAGGTCGTCAGGATCAGGACCCTGACGGCAGGCGTCGCACCCAGGATCCGGCGGGTCGCGGCGATCCCGTCGAGGTCGGGCATCCGCACGTCCATCAACACGAGATCCGGCTGGAGCTCGTGGACCCGGTCGACCGCCGCCCGGCCGCTGCGGGCCTCGCCGACAACGGCGATCCCCGCGTCGCTCGAGAGGACCGCCTTCAGGCCGGCGCGCATCAGGTCGTCGTCGTCGACCACGACCACGCGGACCGCCGCTGAGGTCATCGCTCGTCGCGGGGGCCGTACGGCAGGCGCGCCAGAACGCGGAAGTCGCCGCCGACCGGGCCGGCCTCGAAGGTCCCGCCGAGCAGGGCTGCGCGCTCTCCCATGCCGAGCACGCCGTGCCCGCCGGCGAGTGCGTCCGCGTCCGCCGGCCGGCTGACCGGGTTCGTGACCCGCACGCGCAGATCCGTGTCGCCGTAGGCGATCTCCACGTCCGTCCGGCCGCTGCCGTGGCGCGCGGCGTTGGTCAGCGACTCCTGGATGATCCGGTAGGCGGCCTGGTCGACCCCGGGGGCCAGGCCACGCCGGCGGCCGTCGACCCGGATCCCGACCGGCTGGCCGGCCGCGCGGTGGCGCTCGGCCAGCGTGTCGATCCCGGCGAGCCCGGTCGGCGGCTCGATCGCGCCGGACTCCGCGTCCGGGTCGCCGTCCTCGCGCAGGCCACCGACGAGCCGCTCGATCTCGCCGATCGTCTCCCGGGCGACGTCCTCGATCGTCGTCAGGGCCCGCCCGACCAGCTCGGGCTCGCGATCCTGCAGCAGGCGTGCCGCACCGGCCTGGACGAGGATCACGTTGATCGCGTGGGCCGCCGAGTCGTGCAGGTCGCGGGCGATCCGCGTCCGCTCCTCGGCCGCCGCGAGGCGTCGCTCCCGGGCGGTGTCGCGCTCGGCCCGCACCGCCCGCTCCTCGAGTTCGGCGAGTCGCTGGCGACGCTGGCCGACCTGGTCGCCGACGAGCCAGGCGCTGCCCCAGATCAGCGTCGCGAACAGGATCGCGCTCGTCGGGAAGCCCGCGTGGGGGATCGTCGTGGCGGCGACGTGGATCGCGAGCAGTCCGATCACGACGAGCCCCGCCTTGCGGATCTGAAGCTGGGTGCGCGGGTCGGCGGCCACGAAGAACACCGCCAGCGTCGGACCGACCGGCGGGCCGAGCTGATAGCCGAGCCCGGTGAGGGCCGTGCTCGCCGCGGTCGTCACGGCCAGCGCCCCCAGGGGCGATCGGCGGCGGGCGAGCAGGGGGAAGCAGGCGACCGCGGCGAGCAGCCCGCCGAGCGGATCGAGGCCGCGGCGGGCGCCACCGCCGTGCCAGCCGAGCACGACGAGCGTCAGGCCGAACGCGGCGAGCGCGACGGCCCCGTCGGCGAGCCCGGGCGCTCGCGCGAGCCTGCGCATCGGGCCGGTCGCCTCGGCTGGTCTTGCGTGCGTCACCTCGACGATGACGGTAGCGCCCGCCGATCGCCGCCGAGTCCCCCCCGGGGAGGATCTCCGTCCCCCCGTGTGGGGACCTCGAGGTTCCCCCGCCCGGGGGTTTTCCGGCCGGCGGGCCACGCCTACGGTCTGCGGCAGTGAGATCGCCCACGACCGAGCCGGAGGTGACCCCCGTGGTCGCAGTTCCCCAGAGCCCCGCAACCCAGCCCGACGGCGGGCTCGCAAGGCTGACGCGATTCGTGTTGGCCCACCGCCGCGTCGTGGCCGCCTTCTGGCTGATCGTGACGGTCGCCGGCTTCGCGTCGGTCGGCTCGGCGTCCAAGGCGTTCAGTGATCAGTACTCGGTTCCCGGCCGGGAGGGCTTCGAGACGAACGCGGCGATCACACGGACGTTCGGGACCGGCGGCGACGAGGCCCCGCTCGTGCCGGTCGTGACCCTTCCGGGCGCCTCGACGGTCGACTCGCCGGGGATCGGACGAGCGCTCGATGCGCTCGCCGGTCGGCTCGAGCGGGCCGTGCCCGGACTGCGGGTCGCGTCGTACGCGTCGACAGGCGACCGGGCCTTCGTCTCGCGCGACGGCCACACGACCTTCCTCGTCGCCTACCCGCCGCCGCGGGCCGGCGACTACGGCTCGAACGCCGTCGCCGTGAAGGCGGCCACCGCCGCCCTGCGGGGGGTGACGGTCGCCGGCGCGCCGGTTCACCTCACCGGGCTCGACGCCCTCTCGACGCCGACCGGACACAGCGGCGGGGCGGGCGTGCTCGCGGAGGGTCTGCTCGGCGGCCTGGGCGCCCTCGTCGTGCTCGGCTTCGTCTTCGCCTCGCTGCTCGCGGTCGTCCCGATCGTGATCGCCGTGATCTCGATCATGACGAGCTTCATGCTCGTCTGGGCGCTGACCACGCTGACGCCGGTATCCGGCATCGTCGAGTTCCTGATCGCCCTCGTCGGGCTCGGCGTCGCCGTCGACTACTCCCTCCTGATCGTCGTGCGCTGGCGCGAGGAGCGCGCCCGCGGCCACGCCGGCGACGAGGCGATCGTCCGGGCGATCACGACCGCCGGCCGAGCCGTGCTCTTCAGCGGCACGACGGTCGCCGTCGGCCTGCTCGGCCTCGTCGTCCTCCCGGTCCCCTTCCTGCGCAGCGTCGGCTACGGCGGTCTCGTGATCCCGCTGGTCAGCGTCGCCGTCGCGATCACGCTGCTCCCGGTGATCCTCGCCAAGCTCGGGCCGCGCCTGGACTGGCCGCACCTGCGCCGGGAGGACCGCGCCAGCCGGGCCTGGACCCGCTGGGCGACGCTCGTCGTGCGCCGCCGCTTCCTCGCGGCCGGTACCGCCGTCGCCGTGCTCGGCGCCCTGGTGGTCGCGGCCACGTCGATCCAGCTCGGCCCCGCGACCGGCGGGACCGACTCGATCAGCCAGGGCGGCGACGCCGAGAGCGGTCTGATCGCGCTCGAGCGGTCGGGCATCGGATCGGGGGTCCTCTCGCCGATCGAGCTGCTCAGCCCGGCCGCGGACGCCGGCCGCCTGGTGGCGAGCCTGCGGAGGATCCCGGGCGTCGAGGGAACCACGGCGCCGGCGGCGAGCTCGTGGCGCCGGGGCTCGACCGTGCTCGTCGACGTCTTCGCCCGCACCGACCGCCGGTCGACCGTCACGGCGGTCCGCGGCGCAGCCCACACCGTCGCCCCCGAAGTCGGAGTCGGCGGGATCGTCGCGCAGAACAGCGACTTCATCGCGGCCGTGTACGGCAGCTTCCCGCTGATGATCGGCCTGATCGCGCTGCTCACGTTCCTGCTGCTCGCCCGTGCCTTCCGCTCGGTCGTGCTGCCGGCGAAGGCCGTCCTGCTGAACGTGATCAGCGTCGGCGCGGCCGTCGGCGTGCTGACCCTGGTCTGGCAGAAGGGGTACGGCTCTGAGGCGATCTGGGGGATCCCGGCCTCCGGGTCGATCCCGTCCTGGCTGCCGATGATCGTCTTCGCGTTCCTGTTCGGCCTGTCGATGGACTACGAGGTGTTCATCCTCGCCCGCATGCGCGAGGAGTACGACGCATCCGGGTCGACCGCGACCGCCGTCGTCGAAGGGATCGGGCGCACCGGGCGGCTGGTGACCAGCGCCGCGCTGATCCTCTTCCTCGGCTTCGTCGCGATGGCGACGGCTCCCTCGACCAACGTGAAGATGATCGCGACGGGACTGGGCGCGGGGATCATCCTCGACGCGACGGTCGTCCGCGCCCTGCTCGTGCCGGCCGCCGTCGCCGTGTTCGGGCGCTGGAACTGGTGGCTGCCGCCCGGGCTCGCGCGCGTCCTGCGCGTCGCACCGGCGACGGCGCCGGCCCGATGAACCGGCTTGCACCCCGAACGGCGGATGCGCGGATGCAGACCCGAACGACAACGCGACGCCGGCGCCGGATCGCCGGGCTGATGGGGCTCGAGGCGCTCTCGCTCGCCGTCTTCTCGACGCTCCACTTCTCCGGTGCGATCCACGGTGCCTCGACGACCGGCGCGGCGCCGGCCGCCGCCGTCCCGGAGGCGGTGATCTGCGTCGTGCTCGCCGCCGGAGCCGTCTCGATGCGCTCCGCCCGGGCCCGCTCCAGGCGGGATGCGCTCGCGGCGACCGGCTTCGCGATCCTCGGCTTCGTCGTCGGCCTGACGTCCACGCTCAACGGTGGCCCGGTGATCGATCTCGCCTACCACCTGACGGTGCTGCCCCTGCTGGTCGCCACGCTGTTCGCGGTGCTCGGAACGCCGCCCGACGGCGTGACGTCCGGCCGGCGGCGATGACTTTTGAGACGGACCGCCGTCTGACCCTTCAGACCCGACGAACTGAAGGAGACCGAGACCGTGACCGACCAGATGACAGACCGCAGGCGGTGGCTCGCCCTCTACGTGCTGTGCGCCGGAGCCCTGATGATCGTGATCGACGCGACGATCGTCAACGTCGCCCTCCCGTCGATTCAGACGGATCTCCGCTTCTCCCAGAGCAACCTCGCCTGGGTCGTCAACGCCTACCTGATCGCATTCGGCGGACTCCTCCTGCTCGCCGGTCGGGTCGGCGACCTGATCGGCCAGCGGCGGGTCTTCCTCGTCGGTCTGGGGATCTTCACGGCCGCGTCGCTCGTCTGCGGCCTCGCCGGGAGCCAGGGCATGCTGATCGTCGCGCGCTTCGTCCAGGGCGTCGGCGGCGCCCTGTCGTCGGCGGTCATCCTCGGGATGATCGTCACGATGTTCCCCGACCCGCGTGACCAGGCCAAGGCGATCGGGATCTACGGCTTCATCGCGTCGGCCGGCGGGTCGATCGGCCTGCTCGCCGGCGGCGTCCTGACCCAGGCGATCAGCTGGCACTGGATCTTCTTCGTCAACCTCCCGATCGGCGTCGCGACCGCCTTCTTCGCGACCCGGCTCGTCGAGGACCGGCCCGGGCTCGGCCTGAGGGCCGGCGCCGACCTGCCGGGCGCGGTCCTCCTGACCAGCGGCCTGATGCTGGGCGTCTACACGATCCTCGAGGTCGGCAGGTACGGCTGGGGATCGACCCGGACGCTCGGGCTGGCCGCGGTCGCCGTGGCCCTGCTGGGCGCGTTCCTCGCCCGTCAGGCGCGCGTCGCCAACCCGCTGATGGCGCTGCGGATCCTCCGCTCGCGGAACGTCGCCGGCGCCAACCTCGTCGTCGCGTTCGAGGTCGTCGGGATGTTCGGGATGTTCTTCCTCGGGGCGCTCTACCTCCAGCGCGTGCTCGGGTACAACGCCCTCCACGTCGGCCTAGCATTCCTCCCGACGACGATCGTGATGGGCGCGATGTCGCTGCGGATCGCCGCCCCCCTGACGCTCCGCTTCGGCGCCCGGAACATGCTGATCCTCAGCCTGGTGGCGATCGTCGCCGGCCTCGTCCTGTTCGCCCAGACGCCCGTCGCCGCAAGCTACTTCTCGGAGATCATGCCTCCGATGATCCTCGTCGGCTTCGGCGCGGGCCTCGGCTTCCCGGCGATCATGACGCTCGCGATGTCCGCGGCCTCGCCGGCCGACTCCGGGCTCGCGTCCGGCCTCGTCAACACCAGCGTCCAGGTCGGCGGCGCGGTCGGCCTGGCCGTGCTCGCGACCCTCGCCAGCGATCACACGGCGAGCCGGCTCGCCCACGGAGCGACGAGTCCGGCGGCCCTGACCTCTGGCTATCACCTCGCGTACATGGTCGCCGCGGCCCTCCTCACCGGCGCGATCGCCATCGCCGCGTTCGTGCTTCGCTCAGCCGACGGGCCGGCTCACCACGGGCCGGCTCACGAGTCGACGGCCGGACAGACGGAGCACGCTGCGGACGCTCCGGCGACGGGCGCGTCCGAGGCGACGGATGACCGGGTGCCCGCCGCGGCCTGCTGAGGCCCGGCTCAGGCCGGCTCGTCGAGCAGCAGGCCGACGAGGCTGCCGTCGGGTCCGACGACGGCCGCGCGCTCGCGCCCGGTCCGGCGCATCTCGTCGTGCGCGTCGATCAACGACTGGTCGGCCCGGACGACGATCATCCGGCGATCGGCCGCGGCCTCGGCCCGGCCGGCCGTAACGTCCAGGCCGGCGGACATCGCCGCGGCGATCGTCTCGGCGCTGAGGATGCCAACCGGGTTCCCATCGTCGAGCACGACGGCCGCCTGGACTCCGGCGTCGAGCATCGCCGCCGAGGCCTCCTGGAGGGTCGCGTCGGGGCCGACGCTCGCCACCCGCGCGCTCATCGCGTCGGCGACCGGCGTCAGGCGCGGTTCAGGGCGATTCTTCCGGCGCATCCGGACCGCCGGGATCGGGCTCGGGGACGGTCGACGGCTCGGGTGGAGCGATCGGCGTCGCCGGCTCGACGGGGGCCGGGACGGTGGCCGGCTGCTCGGGTGCGCCCGGCGTTCCCGGGTCGGGGGCGATCGGGGCGATCGGCGCGGACGGAACGATTGGTGTAGCCGGCTCGATCGGCTGGGTGACCTCCATGCGAAGTGTCTGCATGTCCTCTGCCTACCCCCCGTCGGCCAGCCTCAATCCTCGACGGCCCGAGAACTTGCCAGCTCGGCCGCTAGGATCGGGTCGATGCTGGCCGAGCGGATCCTCGAGCTCGGCTGGGTCGAGCGCCTCCGCGGGAGCCGGGCGCTCCTGATCGCGGCTGACGGGGAACGCCAGATCCGCGAGGAGCTCGCGGTCGAGGTCGGGCGATGATCGTCGCCAACCTGATGCTTCGGTTCGTGGTTGAGCTGGCCGGTCTCGCCGGTCTTGCCGTCTGGGGGGCCGGCGCGACGTCGAATGGGGTCGGGCAGGTCCTGCTGGCGATCGCCGCGCCGCTCGTCGCGGCCGGCGTCTGGGGGACCTGGTCGGCCCCGCGGGCGCCCCGCCGCCTCCCGGGCACCGGGCTGCTCGCGGTCGAGCTGGCGGTCCTGGCGATGGCCGTCGCCGCCCTGGCCGACGCCGGCCACCCGGTCGCCGCGGTGGTCCTCGGGGTCGTGGCGCTCGCCAACGGCGCGTTCCTGCGCCGGGCCGACGCCGCCCGCAGCTCGCAGCCGCCGGGCTCCGACGCGGACTCGGGCGCGGACGCGGCGGCCGGCGGCAGCGGGACCCTGCGATGACCGAGCGCCTGTCGGACCGGGCCCTGAACCGGGCCCTGCTCGCCCGGCAGGGCCTGATCGAGCCGTTCGACGCCCCGGTGCTCGACGTCGTCGAGGCGATCGGCGCGATGCAGGGCCAGGCCTGGCCGGCCCTGCCGGTCGGCCTCTGGTCGCGGATGACGAGCTTCGCGCCGGGGGACCTCTACGCGGCGCTCGAGGCCGGCGACCTGCGCTGGGGGATTGGCCTGCGGGGGACGCTGCATCTCGTCAGCGCCCGTCAGCACCCGGCCTACGCGGTCGTCGCGGGGGGCCTGACGGCGAGCTGGCACCGCGCGGTCGGGGAGACGTCGCCGGGGATGGACGAGCTCCGTCGGGCGGTGCTCGCGTTCGCCGGGCCGCAGTCCCGCACGAACGACGAGATCCGCGACTTCGTCGAAGCCTGGGTCACCGACCACCCCGACGCGATCGACTCGGCCGAGGTCGAGGCCCAGCGGACGGTCGGCTGGCGTCCGATCCACCGGTGGAGCGCCCTCACCCGGGTGCCGAACGGCGGCGTCTGGGGGACGAAGGCGCCGCCCGATCACCTGGCCGTCCCGATCCCGCCGGCCAGCCGGCTGGCGCCGAGCGCGGACAGAGCAATCGAGGACGTCGCCCGCCGCCATCTAGGGGCCTTCGGCCCAGCCGCGGTCGAGGACATCGCGAGCTGGACGGGTACGTCGACGCCGCCGCTTCGCAAGCTGGTCGACCGGCTCGGGGACGAGCTGGCGAGCTTCGAGGACGAGTCCGGCCGGACGCTGTACGACCTGCCCGGCGCACCCCGGCCCGACCCGGAGACCCCGGCGGCGCCGCGGCTGCTCGGAGCCTTCGACAGCATGCTGCTGGCCTACGCGCCGAAGCGGCGGGCGCGGATCATGCCGGACGCCCTCAGGGACATCGTCTACCAGAGGGGCAACCTCCAGATCCGCCCGTCGTTCCTGGTCGACGGCCTCGTCGCCGGGACGTGGTCGGCCGACGTGCGCCGGCGGGAGGCGACGCTCACGCTGCGGCCGGTCGGCAGGCTCGAGCCGCCCGCCGGGAAGGGCCTCACGGCGCGGGCCGAGGGTCTGCTGGCGGCGCTCCACCCGGCCGCGAAGGCCCATCACGTCCTGATCGAATGACTTCCAACCGAGGAGACAGCCCATGGCCACGCCGACGTACACCGGTTCGGGGACACCCGAGGATCCCTGGAACCTGACGACCCCGCCGGGGAAGTCGACCTTCCAGATGTACCGCGACGACGCGGCCGACCCGCCGACGCTGGTCTGCCAGGTCGGCGCGACCCGGCTCGGCTACCAGCTGCGGTGCATCGAGGACCTCCACGAGATGCTCAAGGCCCACGGCGACTGGATGGCGCTCGGCAACGCCGACGAGCAGAAGCCGGCCGCCGACGGGACGGTCGAGGCGTGGGCGCGGTCGCCGGAGAACCCGGTCGGCGGGTGGTACGGCGTCAAGAAGGGCCTGCGTGGCCGCTTTGGCAACTACGTCCCGCCCGTGCTCGAGGCGCTCGGACTGGCCGAGGTCGAGCACAACGCCCGCAACAACCGGATGCGGGCAATCTGACCCGCGCGCGCGGTCGGCGATGCCCCGGCTCACGCACCGGCGCCGAGCCGGCGGGCGACGTTGCGGCGGACGTGCCGGGCGTGGGCCCGCGTGCCGACCGGCGGCTTGGGGCGGACCAGCGCGGCCTGGGTCACCCGGTCGCGCAGGTACGCGGCCCGCAGCTCGTCGATCAGCGACGTCGCCTGCGCCTTGGCCCGGGTGTAGAGCGTCGTCGCCGTGACACCGAGGCTTCCGAGCAGGCCGATCACCACGTTGTGGTCGGTGTTCCCCGAGTCCGCCGCCAGCCGGGACGCCCCGAGCACAAGGCCGGCGACCGCGATCATGCCGATCGCGATCTGCAGGTAGAACGCCCGCAGGACGGGCACGACGACGCCCAGCGAGCCGAGCCTGCCACGCTCGACCGCGAGGTCCTGGGCGCGCCGCTCGCCGCGGATCAGGTCCCGCCAGATCAGGCCCTGTTGAAAGAGCTTCAGCCGGGCGTCGGGCTGGGCCCGCCACGCAGGCTCGGACGCGACGTGGACCCACCCGTCGAGCGAGTGGCCGACGACCGCGACGATCAGGGGGTCGAGATAGTCGCTGAGGCGGCCGGTCAACCGCTTGATCAGGCCGACGCGGCGGGCTCCGAGGACCTCGGTCCACGCTCGCGGGTCGCCGGCCGTGGCGATCCGCGGGTCGAGCTCCCAGTACGTCTCGGCCAGGCCACGGCCGAGCTGGTAGGCGGCCGACAGTCGCGGCCGCAGGACGAGGTCATCCTGGATCGCGCCGTCCCAGCTGTGGAAGGCCGCCGTCAGCGCGTCCCACCGCCCGCCGTCGGTCGGCTTGGCGTCGAGCGCGCCGAGCAGCCCGCGCAGCTGGGCCGCCCGCGTCAGCTTGGTCGTCGCGTCGGGAAAGTCGAGCCCGAGCGCGTCGCTGAGGCCGTTGACGACCATGAACAGCTCGAGTCGCTGCTCGGCCGGCGTCCGCTCGGCGGCGAGCGGCAGGGCGTTGTCGACCTGACGCTGCGACGGCGGGCTCTCCGTGACGTGGGCGACGGCCGGCCGGTAGCGGCCGCGCAGCTCGGCGATCGCCCAGCCGAGCCTGAACGCAGCGGTCACGTCCGCGGCGTCGGGGAGCACGGGTATCGTCACAGGCGGGGGCGTCATCGGCGCTCCGACAGCTTGCCGGATACCGCGGTCGGCCGTCGGCCGTCGGCCGTCGGCCGTCGGCGCGGCCGACCGGCTCAGAGCGGCGTGCCGAGCTCGACCAGCGTGCCGAAGGGGTCGCGGACAAACGCGACCCGCTGGCCGTGGGGCTTGTCCTCGGCGGCGGCCAGCAGCGAGCAGCCGGCGTTGAGCGCCACAGCGAGCGCGGCGTCGACGTCGTCGGCGACGAGCGTGATCTCGACGTTCGGCGGCGCGCCGTCGACGTCGGCCCGGCGGACGCCGCCGGGGAAGTTCCTCTGACCGAGGGCGTACGACGCGAACGCCAGCTTCGTCGGCCCGGTGTCGAGCTGGGCGTAGGACCCGTCCGGCGCGGCGAACTCGCCCCGCAGACCGAAGACCTCCTGGTAGAAGGCGCTCGCCGCGGTCGGGTCGTCGACGTAGACGATCACCCACCCGAGGCTCAGCTCGACCTCAGCCATTCGCCCGGGCCTTGCGCTCGCGGCTGAACTCCCACCACGGGCGGGCCGGCCCGCCCGACGCGAAGGCGACGGCGGCGACGAACGTGTCGAGCAGGCACGGGTCGTGCCGACGGCCGTCGAGGACGCAGAGCTCCTCGAAGAGCTCGTCGGCGTCCCGGCCCCGGAGGTCCTCCGGCCGGGCGATCCCGAGCCGCTCGAGCTTGGCGGCGATCGCCGGTCCGACGTTCGGCATCGACTTCAGGTCACTCGTCGTCATGCACGTGATGATTCCACGCGCCGCGGCCGACGTCTTGGAGGAAACGGACGAGTCGAGCTGCTCGGGACCGGCGCCGGGCGATCGGCCGGCGGGCTCCCGGGCGGGCGGGCTCACCGGTCAACGAGCACCACGGACGGCGGGGTCACCGGTCGGCGAGCACCACGGACGGCGGGCTCACCGGTCGGCGGGCACGACGGACGGCGGGCTCACCGGTCGGCGAGCACGACGGACGGCGTCACGCCGGCGAGTGCCCGGCAGTCGTTGGTGAAGTGCGCCTGGTCGGCATAGCCGGCGTCGAGCGCCACGCGCGCGAGCTCGCCGCCGGCGGCGCGGCGGCCGGCTTCGAGCGCCCGTTGGAGACGCAGGACGCGGGCCAGGCGCTTGGGCCCGTAGCCGACGGCGGCCGACACCCTGCGGCGGAGCTGGCGCTCGCTGATGCCCAACTCGTCGGCGAGCCGACTGACCACGACGTCGGGCCGGCCGAGCCGGCCGATCGCCTCGCGGACAAGTCGGTCGGGTCGGTCCGCGCGGGGGGTCCTGCCGTCCAGCCACGCCCGAAGTCCGGCGGCCGGGTCGGCGTCGAGCTCGAGCGATTGGGCCAGTCGGGCGCCGTCGCCGGCCCAGACGTCCTCGACCGGGATCCGGGCGTCGACCACCGACTCCGGCGCCAGGCCGAGCAGGCCGGGCGCGGCTCCCGGACGCAGGCGGGCGCCGACGACCCGCGTGCCGGGGGCGAGGCCGACGGTGAAGGCCGTTGTGTTCGGGCCGACGACGTGCGTCCCGGCCGCCTCGATCCAGACGACGTCGACGCACCCGTCGGGCAGGACGCGGACCGGCCGGCCGTCGCCGGCGCGGCGCTCCCACATGCACTCGACCCACAGCGCCAATTCCGGCGGCGGGGGATGCTCGAGATAGGACATGAGACCAGCCTACGCCGCCCGCCCGCCCGGCCGACGCGTCCGGGCTCTCGGGTCGGCCTTGGTTGGCTTGGGCGAGCGATCGGGCGGAGATCGGCTGGGCCTGTGTCGGCCAACCTTGCTGTGTCGGGGAACTGGGCGGTGAGTCGAGTCGGGACTCTCCAAGAGAAATAGTTGACTGACTCAGGCAGCTATTTTGCGATGAAGGTCTCAGCACCTTCGTTGGCCGCACGGCCGGCCGATCACGTCCGGCGCGTCCCGGACCGACCGGCTGGCGCGGGTCAGCCGCCCTTGCCGCGGGCGGCGGCCCTTCGGTCGGCCCGATTCATCGGCGGCTCGGTCGACTTGGGACGGGGTGAGCCGACGTGCTCCAGCGCCTCGTCGAGGCTCTCGATCGGGTCGGCGACCCGGCCGACGAGGAGGCTGCGGGAACGCAGGTCGTAGATCGTCTTCGGGTGGCCGCCGTCGCTCGCGGCTTCCCGCTGGACGACGGTCCCCGGCACGAGCCAGATCCCCGAGCCGGAGATCTGCATCAGCGTCAGCAGCCTCGCCTCGGCGTTGACCGACAGCAGGAAGCGCCGCTCGAGCTGGCTCGGCTTGAGAATCTCGACTCCGAAGCGCAGCAGGGCCTGCTCGTCGGCCCCGAGGATCACGCGCAGGGGAGGTGGCTGCCGGACGTCCCAGGCTGCCCGGTAGTCTGATTCGGTGATCGACTCGCGCCAGGCGAACAGCTCCCGCAACTCGGGATCCCGCCGGTCGTCGACGATGATCGCGATCTCCGGAGGCGACCGCTTCGTCTCGGGCTCGAGCTCGACCAGGCCGAGGCTGAATGCCGTGCCGTCGAGCGTCTGCGTGATCTCGTCCGCAGACATTCCCCAGCCGGCGAGCGCCTCGGTGAACTGCTCGCGTTCGCTGTCGCGCAGCCGGTCGCTCATCGCCCGCCCCGCCGATCGGTCCGGGTCGCGCCGGCCGGTCGTCCCGTACGGCGGCCTTCGGTGTTGGTCCTCACTCCCGGAATTATGACGCGACCGATCCCGCCCGCGCGGTCCGACGCCGCCGACCCCAAGCCAGGCCCCTCCGGCCGGTCGAAGTCCGGTCCGGCCGGCGGGTCGAAGTCCGGTCCGGCCGGCGGGTCGAAGTCCGGTCCGGCCGGCGGGTCGAAGTCCGGCACGGCCGGCGGGTCGAAGTCCACGCCGGCCCCGGCCCCGGCCCCGGGCGCGGCGCGGGGGTCCGGCACGGCCGGCGGGTCGAAGTACGGCCCGGGCGGGGCCCCGGCGACGGTAAGGCTCGGCGTCAGCGGAGGCGTCGGCCTGATCACGGCCATCCTGACCGGCATCCTCGCGCCGATCTGGGCCGTCCCGCTCGCGGCCTGGGGTCTCGCCGCGCTGGTCTTCGTCGGCTGGATGTGGTGGTCGATCTGGCCGCTCAGCCCGGCCCTGACGGCCGCACGGTCGACCAGCGAGGATCCCGGCCGGGCGACGACCGACCTGCTCCTGCTCAGCGCGAGCGTCGTCAGCCTGCTGGCAGTCGGCCTCGTCCTCGTCCAGGCGAACCAGAGCAGCGGCCTCGAGCGGGGGTTCCTCGTCCTGCTGAGCGTCGCGAGCATCATCCTCTCGTGGGCGGTCGTCCACACGGTCTTCAGCCTCCGGTACGCCGCGCTCTACTACTCGGGCGCCCCCGGGGGCGTCGACTTCAACGAGGACGACCCGCCGGATTTCGCGGATTTCGCGTACCTCGCCCTGACCGTCGGGATGACCTACCAGGTCTCGGACACGAATCTCAAGACGAAGGCGATCCGCCGGACCGCCGTCCGCCACGCCCTCCTGTCGTTCGCGTTCGGCACCCTGATCATCGCGACGACGATCAACCTCGTCGCCGGCCTCGGCAAGTAGGCCGGCCGGCCGGGCTACGATCGCAGGATGCTCGCCGCCGTCTACGAGTCGACCGGTCCGGCCGGGGTCCTCCGCGTCGAGGAGATCCCAACCCCCGATCCCCGGCCGGGGGAGGTCCGCGTCCGGCTCGCCGTCTCGGGAGTCAACCCGACCGACTGGAAATCCCGATCGGCCGGCTCGGTCGATCGGGCGTTCCAGATCCCCAACCAGGACGGCGCCGGCGTGATCGACGCAGTCGGTGAGGGAGTCGACGCACGGCGGATCGGCCAGCGGGTCTGGGTCTACTTCGCCGCGTGGAAGCGGCCGTGGGGCACCGCCGCCCAGTGGACGGTCCTGCCCGCCGCCCAGGCCGTCGCCCTCCCCGACGGCATCAGCTTCGAGCTCGGCGCGTCGCTCGGGATCCCCGCGCTCACGGCTCACCGCTGCCTGTTCGCCGACGGGCCGCTCGCCGGCCGAGCGGTGCTCGTCGCCGGCGGCGCCGGCGCGGTCGGCCACGCGGCGATCGAGCTCGGCCGGTGGGCGTCGGCCCGGGTCGTGGCGAGCGTCAGCACCGACGAGAAGGCCGATCTGGCTCGGGCGGCCGGGGCTGACGCGACGGTCAACTACCGCGACGCCGATGCGGCCGACCAGATCCTCCGGCGCTTGGACGGCGGCGTCGACCGGGTCGTCGAGGTCGCGCTGGGCGCCAATCTCGAGCTCGATCTCCAGGTCTGCGGACCGAACGCGGCGATCTCGAGCTATGCGACCGAGCCCGCCGGCGAGGTCAGCGTACCCGTGCGGCGCCTGATGTCCCCGAACATCGTCCTCCGGTTCGTGCTCGTCTACACGATGCCGGCCGGAGCCCTCCACGCGGCGATCGCCGACGTCACCGCCGCCCTGGAGGCCGGCGCCCTGACCACGCTGCCGATCCACCGGTTCCCCCTCGAGGAGGTCGCCGCCGCCCACGACGCGGTCGAGCGCGGCGTGACCGGGAAGGTCCTGATCGACCTTCCGTGATCCCGGCGCCTACGGCCGGTCGACGAGCGTGAACTTCGTCGTCGTCGAGCTCGGCACCGTCGTCAGCTGGACGATCGCCGGCAGGGCGTTGTGCTTGGCCTTCTTCAGGCGGGCGCGAACCCCGCTCGTCACGGCGAAGTGGAGGATCACCGTGTGATCGGGCGCGACCTCGAACTTGTCGGTCGCGACGACCGGCGCGGTCGTGCTCGTCCCGATCCGCAGGACACCCTTGCCCTCGCAGCCGATCCCGTCCTCGTGGCAGCCGAACTTGAAGCTCATCTTGTTGTTGACGACCCGGATCGTGTTTCCGCTCAGCGGGCGGACCGTCCCCTTCTGCATCGGCGGCTCGAGCATCGCGTTGATCCCCGCGGTGTCGCCGCCGTCGTTGACGACCTGCGGCTCGCCGAAGCAGACCTGGCACTGGTCGGCTGCCGACGGTCCGGCTCCGCCGTAGACCTGCGACGCGTAGTTGTCGTCAGTCGGATCCAGCGCGTTGAACGCGACGTCGTAGCTGCCCGGAGTGACGACGAGGGCGTAGTTGCCGCTCGCGTCGGTCAGCCCCTGCGTCAGCGGCGCGGCCGGCGCGTTGCCCGCCGGCGCCGCCGCCACGCTGATGCCCGCCAGCGGCTGCCCGTCAGGCCCGGTGACCCGGCCCGTGATCAGCCCGGCCGGCGTCTGCACCGGGGCTCCGGTCGTCCCGGTCGCCCCAGTCGCGCGGGTCGCCGCTCCCCGACTGCTCGCGGCCGGGCTCTGGCCGGTCGCCGTCGCGGCCGTCGTCGCTGCCGCGACAACCGCCGACAGGAGGCCGACCGCGGCGCTCGAACGTAGGTGTCTGCGGCCCATTCCCGACGAGTCTAGCCCGACCGGGTGCACTCGGGTCGCGCATCCGCGAGGCTCCCGCCGCCTCCCGCCATCCCGGCCAACCGGGGCGCTCAGTCGGGCAGGTGCTCCTCGTCGGACTCGCCGCTGACCGAGTCGACGGACTCCTCGTCGGGTCCGACGGCGTCCTGCATGATCCGCGACGGGGTGTGGTCGTCCCCGTGCGACGCATGCTCGATCAACTCCGCCTCGGCCAGCTCGAAGCCCTCCGACTCGCCGCCGCCGGCCTCCTCGACGGCCCGCCGCTCCTCTCGCCTCCGGGCTTCCCGCTCGAGGATCGGGTCCGTCTGAATCTCGTCGTCCATGCTGTCAGGGTACTCCGTCCCCTCACGTCCCTCCAGGCCGCCGGCCTCCGGGTCGGGCTGGGTCGGTGCAGCGGGTTCACCGGTCGGCTGAACTCCGCTCAGCGCGAGGGCTCCGCCCGGTCGGAACTGGGTCGCGAGGATCGTCATCAGCAGGAGGAGGCCGCCGACCATCACGACGAAGAACCCCCGCTCGGTCCGGTGCGCGGTTGACCCGGCCACCTTCCCGAGGGCAGCCGGCAGCGACCCGGCGTCCACCGAGAGGTAGGTCGCCCCGACGGCGATCAGGACCACCGCGGCGGCTCCGGCCAGGCAGATCCCGAGGGTCCACGCCGTCCGCATGGCTCAGACGCCGCCGACCGTCGCGAGCGCGTCCATGGCGTCCGCGTCGAGGCTGATCTCCCCGGCCGCGATGTTCTCCTCGACGTGGCCGACCGACGACGTCCCCGGGATCAGGAGGATGTTCGGGCTGTGCGCCAGCAGCCAGGCCAGGCCGACCTGCGCCCGGGTCACGCCGAGCCGCTCGGCGATCTCCGCGACCACCGGCTCGTCGGTGACGTGCGGCTGCCCGGGGAAGGCCGACCCCAGCGGGAAGAACGGCACGTACGGGATCCCCGCGTCCCGGCAGCGGTCGAGCGTCGGCTGGTCGCCGCGCGAGAGCAGGCTCATCGGATTCTGGACGCAGGCGATCTCCGTCTGCGCCAGCCCGGCCTCGAGCTGCTCGAGCGTCACGCTGCTCAGGCCGATGCCGCCGACCTTGCCCTCGTCGCGCAGCGCGATCATCTCTCCGAGCTGGTCGGCCAGCGGCACGACCTGGTCCCCGGAGGCCGCGTGATCGCCCATCAGGCGGAGGTTGACCACGTCGACCCGGTCGACCGCCAGCGACCGCAGGTTGTCCTCGACCCCACGGCGGAGCTCCTCCGGCCGCTGGGCCGGGATCCACCCGCCGTCGGCGTCGCGCGCGCCGCCGACCTTGCTGACGAGGACGAGGTCGTCCGGATATGGATGGAGGGCCGTGTGAATCAGCTCGTTCGACACGTCCGGCCCGTAGTACTGGGCCGTGTCGATGTGGTTGACCCCGAGCTCGACCGCCCGGCGCAGGACGGCGAGCGCCTGTTCGCGGTCGGCCGGCGGACCGAATACTCCCCGGCCGGGGAGCTGCATCGCGCCGAACCCGACCCGCCGTACGTCGCGTCCCGCCAGCTGAGCTTCGTGAGTGTTCATGGCCTGAAGTCTCTCGGGTTTGGCCCTTCTTCGCGCGGGCGGGCTCGGGCCGCCGGCGGCCCGGGCGTGTCGGACGCCGGCGATTTCGCTGGTCTTCGGGTCAGGTCCCCGGTCCGGGTGTTGTTTCGCGGCGGCGCGGTGCTCACGCGGCGGGAGGGCTTGGCGAGCGTGCCGTCGAGGGTCATTCGGGCCGGGCTTCGGGAGGTCAACGGCCGGCGAGCCCTCTGCGGGGACCGGGTCGTGGGAGCAGCGGACTCTCCAACGAAAGTAGCTGACTGACTCAGGCAGCTACTTTCGCGATGAAGGTCTCGCATCCACCTCAACCGCTCGGGAGGAGCCCGGTCGATCACATCTCACACCCCCCGCCCCCGCGC
>Ga0208480_1000010_pt1 | contig 98608 bp, 90 predicted proteins | sample NGESurshal092012_4_FD_184485 | JGI IMG/M metagenome (GOLD analysis project Ga0208480, IMG submission 184485) | Arctic peat soil microbial communities from Barrow, Alaska - NGEE Surface sample F53-1 shallow-092012 (SPAdes) | ecosystem: Environmental > Terrestrial > Soil > Wetlands > Peat ... | reverse complement strand
AGCCTACGATGGGCTGCTCCTCGGCCTCCGCGCCGACCATCAACCCGCCAGCGTCACTGAAAGCATTCTGGTCGAGAAAATGGCGCAGCATCACTGGCTCAGCCAACGCGCCATCAGCCTGCAAAATGAAGCTTTATCCGATCCCCAACAGCTCACTCTCTACCTGCGCTACCAGACCACCCATAGCCGCGCTTTTCATAAATGTCTGAACGATCTGCTAAAGCTCAGAGCCGAAAAGAGAAGAGTGCAAATTGGCTTCGAATCGCAAGAGAGAAAACGGAACGAAGAAAGCCGCAAGCAAGCCGCTGAACAACGCAAGCAGGATGTGCATAAAATGAACGTCTTGCTCGCCGAAGCCAAGGCGGACCACCAACTTCTTCTCAATATGAACCTGGAACACCTGATCGCACTCGCTTCCCTGGCCGAAAAAGCTGCCTGACGCATAATGAGGCCGCGTTTCTCAGCGACCCCGCGCAACAGAACCGCGCGCGTCAGCAAGCGGCAGCGTTTCTCAGCGAGCCGAAGATGCAAGCAGGATGCCGCCGCGCCTCTCAGCTAGCCGAAGATTCAAGCAGGATGAGGCCGCGCTTCTCAGCGCGCCGAAGATTCAAACAACCAATCCGCCGCCCGCGCTACATTAAACTGAAGTCCAAATCCATGCCCAACCAAGGAAAAGTAAAAGTCGGAATCATCGGCTCTCAATTTGAAGCCGACATTCATGCCGTCTCGTTCCAACTCATGCCGGAAGAAGCTGAGGTGGTCGCGGTAGCTTCTCCCACGCCTGGAAATGCCGAAAAGCTCGCCCGCAAATACGGGATTCCTCGCGTGTTCCTCGATTACCGGGAGATGCTGAAGGAAGCGGATATCGAGATGGTGACCATCACCGCGCCCAATTACCTTCACGCGCAAATGACCGTCGACATCGCGAACGCCGGTAAACATGTGGTTTGTGAGAAGCCCTTATGCATGACTCTCGCCGAAGCCGACGAGATGATCGACACGTGCAAGCGGAAGGGCGTTTTGCTGGCGTATGCGGAAGAATTATTCTTCACGCCGAAATACGTCAAGGCCAAAGAAATGGCGGATCAGGGAGCATTCGGCAAGCTGTATCTCGTCAAGCAAAGCGAGAAGCACTTTGGCCCGCACAGCGCGTGGTTCTGGGACGTTGAGCGATCCGGCGGCGGAGCCTTGATGGACCTCGGCTGCCACGGCATCGCGTTCTGCTATTGGTTCCTCGGCCGCTCCCCGATCAAGAGCGTTTATGCCCAGCTTGGAACTTACGTTCATGGCGCCAAGACCAAGGGTGACGACGAAGCCCTGTGCATCGTCGAGTTCGAAAATGGCGCCGTGGGTCTCATAGAAGATAGCTGGTGTCGGCGCGGAGGCATGTCGGACCGAACCGAAGTGTACGGCGAGGGCGGAGTGACTTACGCCGATCTCCACATGGGGAATGCTCTGCCAACCTATAGCGAATACGGATTCGGCTATGCCGTCGAGAAAGCGCCGACCACGCAGGGCTGGAGCTATCCCGTGTTCGAGGAACATTGGAACTACGGTATTCCGCAGGAAATGCGTCACTTTGCGAGATGCGTGCGCGGCAAGGAGACGCTACAGGCAACCGGCGAGGATGGCCGCGTAGTGATGCAGGCGCTGTACGCCGCGTATGCCTCGGCCGGGCAGGGTAAGAAAATCGCAATGCCGTACAAACCTACGGCGAAAACGCCGATCCACGAATGGCTCGATCGAAAAGGCAAATGAGCGTAAACCCTCCGCTGCTGCGGAATATTCTTGACCAGACGGACGCGCTTCAGGCTGTGGCGTCGCATCAATTCGGCGAGGGCCGAGGCGCGTTAACCGGCGTTTCCAGGCTCTTACGATTAAGCCGGCGTATCGTCCTCACCGGCATGGGAGGATCGTTCGCGGCCTGCATCCCGCTCAGCTATTTCTTTGCCGGCCGCGGCATTCCGGTATCGGTCGTCGAAACGTCTGAGCTGCTGTATTTCCATACCTCCACGCTCAATGCGGAAACCGCCGTTGTGCTGGTCTCGCGTTCGGGCGAAAGCGTAGAAGCCACCAGGCTCCTGCCGATTCTGAGACAAAGCGGTTGCCGCGTGGCCGGCGTTACGAACGTTCCAGCTAGCACTCTGGCTTCGCAAGTGGAGGAGACCATTCTCCTCGGCAGCCCGCCGGATGAGCTGGTTGCGATTCAAACCTACACCGCGACGGTGGTTGCGCTCCTGCTGCTGGGTGCGGCGTACTTCGATGAACTGGATAGTGTCCAACCGGAGCTTGACGCAACTATCGGGATTTTGTCCCGCTGGATACCGGAGTGTTTTCGCCGCAGCGCTGGCTGGAACGAGTTCTTCGTTCAATCGTCGCCGCTCTATTTGCTTGCCCGAGGCGCTTCTCTCGCTTCCGCAACGCTGGGCGCGCTTCTCTCGCACGAGGTCGCGAAAACGCCGGCGGTCAGCATGTCGGCCGCTCAATTCCGGCACGGCCCGGTCGAGGTTGCGGGCGAGCAGTTTCGCGCTATCGTTTTTGGTTCCGAAGCCCGCACCGCGGAATTGGACGCCGCATTGGCAAACGATCTTTTGAAAACCAAAAGCAATGTCCGCTGGATCGGACCGCGCCGGGCCAATTCCTCTGTCGAACCACTGTGTCCCTGGCCGGAAGGAGTGCCCGATCGATTCGCGCCTGTCCTTGAAATCGTTCCTCTGCAGTTCGCAGCTTTCCAGCTCGCGCAATCTCGTGGCATCCCTTTAGGCCGGTTTCGCTTCGCTCCAGCCATCACCCTTTCCGAAACCGGATTCGCCGATGCCTGACAATGTTTCCGTCCTCTGCGTCGACATCGGCGGTACATCTACCAAAGCGGGCGTTCTCAATCCGACTGGCGAGTTATCGTTTGTCGATTCCATCCCCACCCGGCCCGATCCGGATTCGTATGCCGACCAACTCACTGGCCTGATCGAGCGAACGCGCGCCTCCGCCCGATCTCAGCAGCAGGAGTTGGCCGGATTAGGAGTCGCGATCGCGGGATTTTTGAATCCCGAGCGGGATCGCCTGCTATATAACTCGAACATCTCCTGGCTTGAAGGATTCCCGTTGCGAGCCCGCCTCGCGGATCGATTCGACATGCCCATCGAATTGGAAGTGGATTCGAATGCGGCCGCCATGGCCGAATATCGCTTCGGCTCCGGCCGCGAGTCGCCTCGATTCCTGTGCCTCACGTTGGGAACAGGCGTGGGCGTGGGAATGGTGATCGATGGCGTTCCGTTGCGCTTCGCATACGGCTGCCTGGGTGACATGGGACACGTGATTGTTCAACGCGATGGCCCGCTTTGCACTTGCGGGGGGCGTGGTTGTGCGGAAGCGTTGGTCTCCGCGCCCTCGTTGGCGGAGCGATATAAAGAGAAGGCGGGATTGACGTCGCCGGTTTCACTGCGCGATGTCATTTCCGCCGCCCAAATGCATGATCGATTTGCGATTTCGATACTCGAAGAGGCCGGTGAGTGGCTCGGCATAGCCATCGCAACGATGACTAGCGCGTTCTTTCCGGATCACATCGCCATTGCCGGTGGATTGTCGGAAGCGGGCGATTTTTTGATGAAGCCGCTGGAGCGTGTTTTCCGCGCCTCAGCCAGCGTGTTCGCCCGATCCAAAGCTTCGCTCACCCGCGCGCATCTGGGCTCCTCCGCAACCTTGATCGGCGCAGCGTGGCCTTTTTTCAGAACCGCGACCGTGAGGGAGTCGAGTTGATGGCTAATCAAGCCCCCCGGCGTCGCGATGTTCTCAGAATTCTATCGATGGCCGCCACCGCGAGCCAGTTCCCCGGATTCAGCCGTTGGGTTTGCGCGGCTCAGCATGCGCATCCCGGCTCCGTCCAAGTTCAGGCCGCGAAATACGAGCCGCAATTCTTTTCACCGGACGAATACGCGACTCTCGACCTCCTAACCGATCTCATCATTCCCCGCGATGACAGCCCCGGTGCGCGAGACGCGGGCGTGGTCGAATTCATAGACTTCATGGCCGCAAGCGATCCGGAAATCCAGCAGCCTTTCCGTACCGGTCTTCAGTGGCTGGATGCCCACGCCGCGCAGACCTATGGAACTGCGTTCACAAGACTTCCGGTCGATCGGCAGACCGGAATCTTACAGACTCTCGCGTCTCGCAAGCAACACACCCCCGATCGGGCGGCAGGGCAGGAATTCTTTGATCTGGTCCGGACGTACACGGTGATGGGCTATTACACCAGCCGGATCGGTTTGGAGCAGCTCGATTTTCCGGGCTTGCGATTTTACTCGAAATCCCCCGAATGCCCACACCAGGACGATCCCGAACACCGGCATCTTCCGCCGCCGAGGTTTTGAATGGCAAAGCAAATTTACGACGTAGTCGTCATCGGAACCGGCGCGGGAGGCGGAATGGCGATCCATGCGCTCTGCCAGGCCGGCGCGAAGGTCTGCGCGATCAACGCGGGCCGCCGGCTAATTCCTGAAAAGGACTTTCGCAACCACCGCATGCCCTACGACATGAAATATCGCGGCTTCGGCGATCCGAAGAAGCGCGCCCAGTCCTACGGCTACATGGACAACGAATACACGGCGGGGATCTGGGAGCATGAGATCGCCTATACGACCGCGCCCGGCACCAAGTGGATGTGGCCGCGGTGCTTCGCGGTCGGCGGCAAAACTAATTTTTGGGGACGCTCGTCCGCCCGCTTCAGCGAAATTGATTTCCGCGCCGCGAGCCGTGACGGCTACGATGTCGATTGGCCGATTACCTATCGGGAGATCGCGCCCTATTACAGCCGCGTCGAAAGAATGATTGGGGTCGCCAGCACCGTACAGAATCGGCCCAGCAATCCGGACGGCGAGTATCTGCCGCCGATGAACTTCCGCTGCATCGACCGCATTCTTGAGAGCGGCTCGCACAAAGTCGGAATCCCCTATCTTCCCGACCGCATCGCTCAGCTCACCGTTACGCACGAGGGTCATCCGGCATGCCACTATTGCGCCAACTGCACGGACGGCTGTGACACCGGCTCGTTTTTCTCCACGCCCTGGTTCTTCCTGCCCGCGGCGGAAAAAACCGGCAACCTCGAAATTCGAATCGATGCGCTTGCGAAAAATATCCTGACCGACGAGAACGGACGCGCGACCGGCGTTTCTTACATCGACCGCCATTCGCGGCAGGAAGTGGAAGTGTATGGACGAGCGGTTGTGGTCGCCGCTTCCTGCATTGCATCGGCGCGAATTTTGCTGAATTCAAAATCCAGGCATTGGCCTGACGGCATCGCTAATTCGAGCGGTCAAGTGGGCCGCAATCTCTGCGATCACATGTACGGCACGACCGCCCACGGATATTTACCGCAGCTTCTCGGCCAGCCGAGCTTTCCCGATAATGTCTCCGCCAGCACTGTCGCCTGGATGCCTCGCTGGCAGAATTTAGATAACCCCCGCGAAGAGAAATTCATTCGTGGATACTCGGTCTACCCCGATGGCGGATGCGGCGAATTCCCGGGGTACTTCGATGGCATTGAAGGATTCGGCTCGGAGTTCAAGCGCGAGATCAAGCGCCGGTATCCGACTCCCATTGGCTTTTATATGCAAGCGCCTTCCCAGCGAAGCGACTCCAATTACGTCGATATCGATCCGGTGGTGAAAGATGTTTACGGGATACCTGCCGTGCGCGTTCATTTCGAGTGGGACCCAAACACCTACCTGATGTGGGAGCATGCCAAGCACGCTTGCGAGCGGCTGCTGCGGGCGAGCGGCGGCGAATATTCAGGCGCGGCGTCGGAACCTGAAATGCCGGGTTATAGCCTTCACGAAACTGGAACCTGCCGCATGGGGAACGATCCGAAAAAATTTGTGACTAACCGATTCGGGCAGACCCACGATGTGCCGAATCTTTACGTGTGCGATGCCGGCGTGTTTCCAAACTGCACGGACAAGACCACTACCATTTCGATCCTCGCGTTCTCGTTGCGCGCCTCCGAGTATCTGCTCGAGAATTTGCGGGTGGCGTAGAGTCTCGCGTGAGAATCGAATGTGCGGGGGTGCTTTTCGATATGGACGGCACGCTGGTAGATTCGACAGCCATTGTCGAGCGCGCTTGGGGTTCGTGGGCAAAACGTCATAACCTGGAATTCGCCGAGGTTCTCGCGTTTTCGCACGGCCGCCCGACGACCGACACACTGGAGCATTTTCTGCCCGGTTTCGATTTCTCGGGAGAATTGGCCGAGCTGCAGCAATATGAGGAAACAGAAAGGGAAGGCCTGGTTCCGGTGCAAGGGGCCGCCGCCGCCGTGATGGCCGTGCAGGCAGGCAAATGGGCGGTGGTTACATCCGCTACCCGGCGTCTCGCGGAAATCCGGCTGACTGCTGCCGGCTTGATTCTTCCCCCAGTGTTGGTAACCGCCGATCGGATTCGCCAAGGCAAGCCTCATCCGGAGGGTTTCTTGTGCGCCGCCCGCGAGTTAGATATTTCTGTCGCGGATTGCCTGGTCTTCGAGGATAGCGGGGCTGGTATTGAGGCCGGAATTCGCGCCGGCATGCAGGTGATCGGGTTGCGTACGACGCTTCCGCGAGAACAATTAGGTTGTAAATGGACAGTCGATGACTTCCGTGGTGTCCGCTTCCAGAAGTGCGGGAGCGGCTTCGAGGTTCGATTTACTCCGGCGTTCTAGCGATCCGACTGCTATAAAACGGATATGCCCCGCTACGCGGCAGTCGATATCGGCAGCAACTCCGTCCGCATGATGGCCGCCGAGATCGGCGCGGGCCAAACGCGAATATTGGCGCAGGACCGGCAGGTCACCCGGCTGGGGGAAAGCGTGTTCCGCACCGGGCGAATCAGCAAAGAGGCCCTCGATTTTCTCTGCGCGAGCTTGGCGCGGATGGCGGAAATCTACCGCAGCCAGGAAGTAGTCGGAATTCGCGCAGTCGCCACTAGCGCGGTGCGGGATGCCGCTAATCAGCACGAGTTTCTGCAGCGCGCGGGCCAAGCCCTGGGCACGAATGTCGAGATCGTCTCCGGCCCTGAAGAAGCGCGTCTGATTCACCTTGGAGTGGAGGCTAGGTGGTCCCGGCCCAAAGAACGTACGCTCATCGTCGATCTCGGCGGAGGTAGCGCCGAATTGATCGTCAGCCAGGGCGGACAGCTGATCGATGCCGTCTCAAAACCCGTCGGCGCGGTGCGGTTGACTGAAATGTTCTTGAAAGCCGATCCTCCTCAGCCTGACGAGCTGCACCGGCTTGAAAGATATATCGACGAAAAACTGGCGTCTTTTCATCGGGCGCATGACGCTGAAAAGTTCGATCGCGCCGTGGCTACATCGGCTACCGCCGCGGCCATCGTTTCAGTAGTGAATCGGATTGCAAGAGCGAAGCGCGATGAAGCGGACCGGCTTCGCGCGTCGATCGGGCAAATTCGCGAACTTTACTCGAGATTGATCGAAAGAGATCTGGCGGCGCGGCGAAAGATTACCGGCATTGGTCCCAAGCGCGCCGAAATTATCGTCGCTGGCACGGCCTTATTTCTTCGTGCGCTCACGCTATTCGGCCATCGCTCTCTGTACTACTGCGCGGCCGGTGTCCGCGATGGCATCGTCGCCGATCTGGCCGCGCGCGGCGTGGGGCGCGAATTGTCGCAGCTTTCCCGCGAGCAGCGTTCCATTGTGGAATCGATGGCCAAGCGTTACGGAGTTGCGCTCAAACACGCGCGCCACGTCGCGTGCCTGGGACATCGTCTGTTTGAGATCCTTCAGCCCGTTCACCAACTTCCTCCGGCCGCGGGCAAGTTGTTGGAAGCCTCCGCCTATCTTCACGATATCGGCCATTTTGTAAGTGGCACCGGGCACCAGAAGCACTCCGCGTATCTGGTTGCCAACTCCGACATGCCCGGATTTACCGACAGCGAACGCCTCACGGTTGCCGCGCTATGCCGTTTTCACCGGAAATCCATGCCTCAGCCGAGACACTCGCTCTATCAAAATCTGGACGTCGAGTCAAAACGGCTGTTCGTCAATCTCGAGCCTCTGCTGCGAATTGCCGACGCGCTCGATCGCGGCCACGAGCAAAAGGTGCGGGATGTAACGAGCGTGTCGCGAGATGGCGCTGTCACTCTGCTGGTCGAAGCCGATCAGGATGCCGATCTGGAGATTTGGGCGGCGAACGAAGCCGCCAGGACTTTTCGCGAGGTTTATGCCCGGCCGATCTCGCTGCAGCGCGCCAGACGCGCATCCGCCTGTTGATAGAGCGCCAACGGGTTTTCATGACCACGCGCGCTTACACGCTCCACGCCGCGAATGCGTCCGTTCACCACCATCAGGGCTTCATCGAAATTGTTCACGGTTGGGCAGACGTGGCGCGGAACCAGGTAGAGCTTGTCGCCGATGGCCGGAATATCGTCTTCGGTCAACGCTTCGATCGGCAGATGCTCCTCGCTCGGCTTCAGGCCCTTCAATCGTGGATGCCCAATGACCGCACAGGTTGGAACACCGGCATCGGCCGAAACGCTCTTGTGCCCGGCATCGCAAGTGACGCGGGATGAAGTTGGCTGGCTCACGACCGTTGAAAGAACGATGGCCGCGGGCTGGTAACCATAATCCGGAAGCTGCTCGATGCTGCTCATGTCGTTGTACACAACAGTTCCGGGAGAAATGCGGTGGACAAAGGCGGCCTTTCGAAAGCCGGAATAAGAAATCGCAAAAGGGGCGGACGGAGTTCCCGAAGTGATGACTTCCCCTGTTGGAATGCCCGCAGCTTCGAGTGAGTTTACGAGTTCGAGGAGGCGATCGTACCCCTCGTGCGTTCGCGCCTCGCGTTCCGAAGCCTCAAATCCGGACATATGGCCATCGTAATAATGAAGCCCGCGGAACTGTCCACCGAGCTGCCGCGCGAGCGCGGCGATCGCAGCTATATGATCCTGGCCAATGCCGGTCCGGTTCATGCCCGGATTGATATCGATGAACATGCCGATTTCTGTGCCGTGCCAGAGAGCCGCGTGCGCGGCCGTTTCGATTAAGACCGAAACCCGAGTCTCGGGAAACTGCTCGGCAATCTGGCGCGCGCGGCGGGCATTCGCGCCCATAACCGAATAAGCAAGCAGGACGTCACTCGCGCCCGCTTCGCATGCCGTAAGAAGTTCCAGCGTCGTGGAACACTTGAAGGCATGCACGCCGTGCCGGATCAATTGGCCGAGCGTGGCCGCAAGCTTCGCCGTTTTGATGTGCGGACGCCAGCGATTGGCGTCATTCCCGCCCATCCGCAGTGTGGCTTCGATATTGGCATCGACTAAATCAGGGTAGATGAGCAGTGCGGGCGTAACGATGTCATCGGCATTCTCAATCGTATAAGCGCCGAGCCGGAGGTCCGTACTCATTCCGGCTTTCTTTTGCGCGGTCGGCGTCCCGGGCCTGCTCCGGCTGGAGTCCGCTTGCGCACCGGCGCTTTTTTAGGCTTGGGAGGCGGCGGATTCGGCTCGAAGATGGTTGGCTGCCCTTCCACAATCGGTTGGGGCTCGTCTTCCTCTTCTTCCATGACCGCTTCAGCGGTTGGCTCCGGCAAAGCGGGAGGGTAAAATTCGGCACCCAGGTGCACAATGAGTCCGCGCTCTTCGTCGGGCTCGGTGCGGACCACCGTTTTGTCCTGCGCGTAGTTGAGGAATTCAGAGAATTGCTGAAAGCCGAACTTCGCAAGGTTGAAATCGGGATGCTCGCTTTGCATCCACTGTTCCAGCTCCTCCGCGGTCGCTCCACCTTCTTCGAGCTCCATGCGGTGCGTTTCCAGCATGTCGCGCAATGACGGCAAGGCCTCTTCGGGCTTTGGCGCGGCTTTCTCCGGAGTATGCCCTCCACGGCGCTCGATGATATACCGGCCGCCGGAACCGCTGACGTTGATGAATTCGACCTTTTTGAGCTTCTCGACAAAATCGGAAAAGCTTCCCGCGCCGTAAGCACGCTCGCTGAAGGCTGGATCCAGCTGAAGCATGGTGCTCTTCAGTAGTCCCAATTGGGGCTGCACGGCGCGCCGCTCGAGCACTTGGAGAGCGCGCTCCACCAGCGGCATAGCTTGCGACAATTCAAGCGGCGCCGGGCGCTGGCCGCGCTCCCGCTGCTGTTTTCTCTCGGGCCGCTCCCCGCGTTCCACTCTCTCGGGCCGGTCCCGCCGCTCCGGCATGGGCTGGGGAACGATCCGGTCACCGTCCTCGAGCAGCGATTCATAGCTTACGAACTCATGGCAGTTCTGCTGAAGGATAGTGCTGGTGAAAGCTTTCCCGCCGAGCACGAAGACGGTCTTTCCATACTCCTTCAGCTTGTTCACCAGCGGAATAAAATCGCTGTCGCCGCTCACGATCGCGAAAGCGTTCACGTGGGCGTGGGTAAAAGCCATTTCGAGCGCGTCAAGCGCCAGGTTGATGTCGGCGCCATTCTTGTCGCCGCGAGGCGATGGAATCCGCTGCACCATCTGGACGGCGTTCTCCGCCATCTGGCGGGTCGCGCCTTCCTGCCGGCCCCAATTCGCGTAGGCGAACTTCGCCACGACATCCCCGCGCTCCTTAAACGCGCCAAGCGCCAGCGCCACGTCAAATTCACGCCGCAGCGTCGATTTCACGCCAATTTCAATATTGTCGTAATCGACGAACACGGCGATGTTCAGTCTGTCTTGCATTCATTTCCTTTTCTGTCCATTTATGCCGCTCTGCAAGGGATTTCAACGGCCCGGACGCTTGTTATCGCCGAGTCTACGCTCAGGCTACTTGTTTCACTGAATCGCGAATGAAATGAACGATTTTTTCAAGCGAGGCTCCGGGCTGAAAAACTTCAGCGACTCCGAGCTTCTTCAGTTCCGCCGCATCTTCGTCGGGGATAATTCCGCCGACGACGACGAGAACGTCGCTCATCTCCTTTTCGCGCAGCAACTCCATAATGCGCGGCACAATAACATTGTGCGCGCCCGAGAGAATAGATAAGCCAATTACCTGGACATCTTCCTCGAGAGCCGCATTAACGATCATTTCCGGTGTTTGCCGGAGACCCGTGTAGATGACTTCCATACCAGCGTCGCGTAGAGCGCGTGCGATTACCTTCGCGCCGCGGTCGTGTCCATCAAGGCCGGGTTTGGCCACGAGAACACGAATTGGAATGCTCATACTACACTGTCCAGATTATAGAACGTCAACGGATTGCGAACTCGCGCCAGGGGCCTACACTCAATAGGAGCGACTTGCATGAGCGAAGAAACTTTCAATAAACCCCGCCTCGCGCTGAATCGGATCTACACTCGCGCGGGCGACACGGGACAAACTCATTTAGCGGGCGGCCAACGCGTTGCGAAGGACGATTTGCGGATTGATTCCTATGGGACGGTAGACGAGCTGAACGCATTTGTGGGATCGGCGCGCGTGACAGCGGACGAATGGGCGGCGCGCGCGGAACGGTTGCGCGGGTTTCCGGTAATTTTAAAGCGCGTCCAGCATGAACTGTTCAATCTCGGCTCAATCCTGGCGACTCTGCCCGAAGATGTGCATCCCAGACAGGCGCGCATAACGAGCGCGGATGTAGAGCAGCTCGAGCGCGAGATCGATGAAGCCAATGAGGAGCTTCCTTCCTTGCGTTCGTTCGTGTTGCCGGGCGGAAGCCGGCTGGAGGCGGAACTGCATATCTGCCGAACGGTCTGCCGTAGGGCGGAGCGTCTGCTGGTAGCGCTCGCAAGGGAGCAGAGCGTGCCCGAAGAGGCGCCGCGATACCTCAATCGGCTGAGTGACGCGCTCTTTGTATGGAGCCGCTGGGTGAATTACGCACTTGGCGCTTCCGAGACGCTGTGGGAACCAAACGCATCCGCGAGCGGCGCCGGCGATCGATAAACCCGACGATGCGTCCGCACGACGAAGCCATTGCCGCGCCCGACGGCCACTGGAGCGCCTTAATCGCCAGCTTTCTCGGCTGGACTCTGGATGCTTTCGATTTCTTTCTTGTAGCATTTTGCCTGACCGCGATCGGCAAAGATTTTCATCAATCCGACACGGCCGTGGCGCTTTCGATCACCCTGACACTGGCATTCCGTCCAGTGGGCGCTTTTCTGTTTGGCCTGATGGCGGATCGCTATGGCCGGCGATTACCGCTGATGATCGATTTGATCTTTTATTCGGTAATTGAAGTCGCTACCGGATTCGCGCCGAATTTCACAACTTTTTTGGTTCTGCGAGCGCTGTTCGGCATCGGCATGGGAGGCGAGTGGGGCGTTGGAGCTTCGCTCGCAATGGAAAAGGTCCCGGCGAAATGGCGCGGCTTGCTGTCGGGCTTTCTGCAACAGGGATACGCTTTGGGAAATCTTCTGGCAGCGATTTGCTATCTCTTCCTTTTCGATCGTTGGGGATGGCGGCCGTTGTTCTTTCTAGGCGGATTACCGGCCATACTGGCCTTGTTCGTCCGCGTTCGCGTGAAGGAGTCGGAGGTTTGGCGGAAATCGAAACAGGAGAGTTGGAGCAAGCTGGGAGGCTCCATCACCAAGCACTGGAAACTGTTTCTTTACCTGATGCTGCTGATGACTGGGATGAATCTAGCGTCGCACGGCACGCAGGATATGTATCCGACCTTTCTGCAGCGATTCTGGAAATTCGGAACCGTGGAGCGCTCCTTGATTTCAGCGATCTCCATGGTGGGCGCCCTGGTGGGCGGGGTGCTGGTCGGCCTGATTTCGGATCGCATCGGGCGTAGGCGAGCTATTATTTTTTCGCTGATCGGCGCGATTCTGCTGACTCCATTGTGGGCCTACGCGCCGCGAGTCGGCCTGCTTGTTACCGGAGCGTTTCTAATGCAGTTCTGCGTGCAAGGCGCATGGGGCGTTATACCAGCGCACCTCAGCGAACTATCGCCGAATCAGATCCGCGGATTCCTGCCCGGCTTTGCCTACCAGTGCGGAGTGCTGCTTGCCGGTTCCGTCGGCGCAATGGAGGCTGTGTTTGCGGAACACATGAGCTATGCCACGGCGATGGCGATAACGGCCGCGACGGTGTTCGCCGCGACGGCAATTATCGCCGGTCTGGGGCCGGAGAAGAAGGGCATTGAATTCAGTGGCGAGGCATCTCGGGCATCTTAAAGAGGACCTTTATTCATACCGCAATGCGACCAGCGGATCCACACGGGTCGCGCGCAAAGCCGGCACAAGGCTGGCGCATATCGCTACCATCGCAAGCACCACGGCCGCTATTGCAAGAGAAAATGGATCGCGCGGGCTTACTTCGAAGAGCAAACTTGCCAGCAGGTGCGTCAAAGCGAGGGATCCGAACAAGCCTATGATGAGCCCTATGCCGGTCAGACCCAAGCCATTCCTAACGACCAGCCGCAAGAGATTCCAAGAGGATGCGCCGAGCGCGGCGCGAAGTCCTAGCTCATGCAGCCGCTGTGTCACCGTGTAAGAAATTACTCCAAACAGGCCAATGGCCGCCAAGAGGAGCGCCAGCGCCGCAAACGCAATAAGCAGATACGTTCTCAGCCGATTGCCGCCAAGAGATTCCGACTTGATTTGATCTAGAGTCTTGATATCGGTGAGCGCTTGGTTTTTGTTCACCTCCCATACGGCTCGCTCCACCGATTTTACGAGCTGATTGGGGTCTAAAGCTCCCCGCACGATTAAGCCTGCCCCGACACTCGGGCTTTGCGCGACCTGAACGTAAACGCCCGGGCTGGAATCGTCCAGATCGCCCACTTTTTCGTCGGCTACAACGCCCACGACTTGCCACGGAATGTCTTTTCCCAGCTCGTGCTTTGCCGGTACGATTTGTTGAATCAAGATGCGTTTGCCGATGGGATCTTCATTCTTGAAGTATTTGTCAGCCATGGTCTGGTTGATCACAGTGACAGGTGTCGATCCCTGCGTATCTGTTTCGGATAGCCCGCGGCCCTTCCTCAAATGCATTCCCAAAGAGCGGAAGTACGAGGCACTCACCATCTTGAAGAAACAGCCCGGCCGGTTGGACACATCCACCACGGGCCGGCCGGCAATTTGGAAGGGCATACCGTAACCCCATCCTTCAAGCGGCAACGCGGAGGTTGTCGCTGCGTCGCGCACGCCTGGGACGGCCTGGACCTTTTCTAAAATCTGCTTGTAGTATTCCGTGATCTGTGCGCCGGCGGCGTATTGTTTGTCATCCATCGGAAGCTGCATCGTGACCACATTCGTCGAGTCGAATCCAGGATCAACCTGCTGTAGTTGGTAGAAACTTCGTATCAATAAGCCGGCGCCGGAAAGCAGAATGAAGGCCAAAGCCACTTCGCTTACGATGAGGGCGCCGCGCAGCCTCCTTCCGGCAGCGCTGGTGGTGGCAGATCTCCCGCCTTCCTTCAAAGAACCGCTTGGGTCGATACGTATCGCTTGCAGTGCCGGCGCGATGCCGAAAAGCAAACCGGTGACGAGGATCAGGGCGCCGGTAAAAAATAGCGCGCGCAAATCGAGCGATACGGTAGCTTCGGAAGGCAAATAGAACGGTGGAAGCGAAAGCTTCAGCAGCCGCAGGAACCCAAACGCGACAACCACGCCCGCGCACCCGCCGAAAACGGCGAGAAGCAAGCTCTCGGTGAGAAACTGACTGAGGATCTGCCACGATTTTGCGCCGACGGCGATCCGTATGGCCACTTCCCGGTCTCGCGCTGAAGCTCGAACCAGAAGCAAATTGGCGAGATTGACGCAGCCGATTAACATCACCGCGCCTACCGCCGCGAGCAACACCCAAAGGGAGCTGCGCAGATGATCGTCAACGACTCGGTCCTGGTAGCGATCGATTTTGACACCCCAGCCTTTATTGGACGCCGGGTAATCGTGGGCAATTCGAGCGCCGATTCCGGCCATCTGCTGTTGTGCCGCTGCCAGACTCACGCCGGGCTTGAGACGCGCCCACACCATCATCCAATGGAAGTTGCGCGTCATGTCCTGCGGCTGAAAAGCCAGCGGCGTCCAAATATCCGGCCATCCGCGATCGAAGCCGGTACCCGCCGGCAATATGCCAATAACGTTGTAAGGCCGATTGTCGAGAATGATTTTGCGGCCGACGATGCCAGGATCGCTTCCGAATCGGCTCTCCCAGATGCGGTGGCTGAGAACGACCACCTGGTCCTTCCCCGGCTGATCTTCATCGGGCGCGAAAGCGCGCCCGAGTACCGGCCTGATGCCGAAAATCTTGAAATAGGGCGCGGAGACTCGCGACCCGCGAAGCTGGACCGGTTCTTGTCCGCCTGAGAGCGTAACCGCGCCGCCGGTTTCCGCGGCAATCGCGCTGAAGACGGTGTTCTGATTCTTCCAGTCGAGGAAGTTCATCGTGGAAACGCCGTTCCGGTCGAAGCCTGGAGGTTTTTCCCAGACTTGCACGATTTCTTCCGGCCGCGGATAGGGCAGCGGCTTTAGAAGGACGCCATCGACAAAACTGAAAATTGCGGTGTTTGCGCCGATGCCGAGGGCCAGAGTCACTATCGCCACTGAAGCGAATCCGGGGCTCTTGCGAATCATGCGTAGACCGAAACGGATGTTGCTGCGCAGCTCTTCCATTGTTTGTTGCTGGTTTAGACGAAGATCCGAATGAAAAGTGAGCTAAATATTGATCCCGATCTGCCAGAGGAAAAATCCGACGGCTTGGCGCAAATAAAGCCATCGCAGCTCCATAGGACTGGGTGAGCCGGCGGCCGGGCGCGGCGAGCCGTAGACCTTGATTCTCTGCGCCTCGAGCAGCCGCTTGACGCGATAAATGTGATAGCCGTCGCTCACGACGATACAGGAATGCAGGTTCATGCTCCGCATCGTTTCGGCGGCGGCATCCAGGCTCTGGGCCGTGGTTGACCCTTCGGGTTCGGCCAGAATCGCCTCAGAAGGGACGCCGTGCTCGGTAAGGTAGGCGCGGCCCACCTCGCCTTCCGTGTAAATTGGGTCGCCGCCCGCGCCGCCGGTAGTCAGAATGTAAGGTGCGAAGCCCTTCAAATAGAGGACCAGGGCGTGGTTCAGGCGGCCTTGCAGAACCGGCGATGGCTTGCCGCGGTACTCGGCCGCGCCAAGCACAATGATGACATCGGCCGATTGCGCTTCTTCAATGTTGGACTGCCTCTCGATTCGCTTTGCAATATAGAACAGGTAGCCTAGGAGCAGGATCGAGAGCAGGATGAGCAAACCTGCAATGGCACGCTTCATGCGCCTGATTTCAGCCCCGCAATCGGTCTTAGCTGAAACTCCAGTCTACGCCGGATCGGGAGCGTTCAGACTGAATCCATGCAGATTACCAGCACCAAGAATCCGCTTCTCCAAAAAATCCGCCGGGCCGCCGCGGCCGGCCAGCCCACCGACGAAGGGTTAATTGTCGGCGAAGGGCCGCATCTGCTCGAAGAAGCGCTCGGCGGAACCTGGCGGATCGAGCAGGTGCTCACAACCCCGGAGGGCCGTGACCGGTACGCCGATTTACTATGCCGCGTGGATGCGGAAGTTGTGGAAGTTTCAGCGCGGGCATTAGCCTCCACCTCGGCAACGGAGACTACCCGGGAAGTGATCGCGCTGCTTAGGCCCCGAGCGTGGTCATGGCGCGATATGATCGCTTCCTCCGCGCTGGTGGTCGCGCTGGACGGTATTCAGGATCCAGGAAATGCGGGAACCATCGTGCGGTCGGCGGAAGCGTTCGGCGCAACCGGAGTGGTCTTCCTGAGTGGCTGCGCGCATGTGGCGAACGGGAAGCTGCTGAGGGCGACCGCAGGCTCGATATTTCGAGTGCCCTTTCTCGAAGGAATCAGGCCCGCGGAACTTGTGGAGCAAACCCGGGCGGCGGGGCTCAAGCTGTATGCCCTCGCAGCTCAGGGAGAAAGCGGCTTGCGGGAGACGGATCTTCGCGGCAGGTTGGCGCTGGCGGTGGGAAGCGAAGGGGCGGGCATTTCGGCGGAGCTGGAGGCCGAAGCCGTCGGCATTTCCATTCCAACCGAGAACGTGGAATCATTGAATGCGGCCGTTGCCTGTTCTATCGCTCTTTTCGAGGCGCAGCGGCAGAGACGCAAGCCATGAGCTTATTCGATCCCGCGGCGTTCGCCGCAGATCGGCCGGAAGAGCCGCTCGACCGGCCGCTCGCCGACCGTATGCGCCCCCGGACCCTAGAGGAATATATCGGCCAGGAGCACATTCTGGGGCCAGGCAAGCCGCTTCGGGCGCAGATTGAAAGCGGCCATCTCACCTCGATGATTTTGTGGGGACCTCCGGGATCGGGCAAGACCACGCTTGCGGCACTGATCGCGCGGCAAAGCCGGTCGGATTTCATTCCGTTCAGCGCCGTACTGAGCGGCATTAAAGAGATCAAAGCGGTGATGGCCGATGCGCAGCGCGCCAAGCGCATGGGACGGAAGACAGTTCTATTCATCGACGAAATTCATCGCTTCAACAAAGCGCAGCAGGACGCCTTTCTGCCCTATGTGGAGCGCGGTGACGTGGTTCTAATCGGCGCGACGACGGAGAATCCGTCTTTTGAGGTGGTTTCCGCGCTCTTATCGCGGACCAAGGTGTACTCACTCCGGGCGCTGGAGACGACTGAGGTGGCGACGCTGCTGAAACGCGCTCTCGAAGCACCAAACCGCGGTTTGGGCCATCTGGCGCTAAAGATCCCGGACGATTCGCTCGATGAGATTGCAGAGGCGTCGAGCGGCGATGCGCGAACGGCTTTAAATACGTTGGAAATCGCCGCCGATCTGGCGCAGCAAGGAAGCATTGACCGGCAGGCAGTGGCTGACGCGTTACAGCGAAAGGTGCTGCTGTATGACAAATCGGGCGAAGAGCACTATAATCTCATCTCCGCACTCCATAAATCGGTGCGGTCGAGCGACGCCAACGCGGCAGTGTACTGGTTGGCTCGGATGATGAAGGCCGGCGAGGATCGCATGTATCTGGCGCGGCGGCTGGTGCGCATGGCTATAGAAGATATCGGGTTGTCGGACCCGCGCGCAGTGGAACAGGCGATTGCCTGTATGCAGACCGTTCACTTTTTAGGTATCCCGGAAGGAGATCAAGCCTTGGCACAAATGGCCATCTATTTGGCGCTCGCGCCGAAATCGGACGCGGCTTATCAGGCCCTCAACCGGGCTAATGCAAGCATCGAGAATACGGCCGCGCCCTCCGTACCTCTCCATCTGAGGAACGCCCCTACGCGGCTTATGAAAGAGATGGGCTACGCAAAGGGATATCAGCACGCCCATAAACAAGAGGGCGCCGTGACGGACATGCAGTGCCTTCCGGATTCATTAACGGGAGCGGTCTTCTATGAGCCGTCGGACCGGGGCTTTGAACAGAAATTGCGCGAGCGTTTGCAATGGCTCGAGAAAATGCGAGGTAAAGGTGAACATTCGGAGGAATAATCGATTGTGGGGGCATTGTGTAAGCTTAAAGATCGGAGCTATTGAATCTTGTCCGAAAATACCGTGGTTCTGGGCGGGCGCCTCGAGATTATGGACGTAGGCACCCCGGAGCGGCGGCGATCCAGCCGTTTTCCCATCGAGCGCGAAGTCCGCTACAAGACTTTGAATCAGCGCACTGAGATTCTTGCCGGCAATGGCAAAACGCTTAACATCAGCAGTTCGGGGGTGCTTTTCACTTCCGACCATGACTTGCCGGTAGGCACGCGCCTCGAAGTATCAATCAGTTGGCCTGCCCAATTGAATGAAAAATGTTTACTTAATCTGGTCGCTCGCGGACGGGTCACGCGGCACACCAAAGGCCAGTTGGCGCTTCAGATCCAGCAATATGAATTTAGAACGCAGAGCCGGCCCGGTGTTCCGCTCGAAAAGTAGCCCGCGCGGAAACTTGGCAGCCTATTGGCCAACGGCACAACGCCGTCTGGGCTAACATGACAGTGTTGTGCGCCGACGTCTCGCCTTCGCTGCCGCCGCGCTGAGCCTTCTCGTTCTGCTGTCCTTGCTCGTTTGGCAGGGCTCCTTCAGCTTTTCCTTCGCTCCCTCAGACCTGCGCGAAACGCTCATCCTCTGGGCGGTTTCGACTCTCATCTTCCTGCTCACAGTGGTCCTCACTTTCATGCTCTTTCGGGCCTGGGTGAAGCTGTACATCGACCGGCAGAAAAACAAAGAAGGGTCGCGCATTCGCTCCAAGCTGTTATTCGGGGCGCTGGCCCTCACCGTCGCGCCTACGCTGTTCTCGGCGCTTTTCAACTATGCGGTCTTGAACCGGACTCTCGACAAATGGTTTACACAGCCGGCGCGCGGGATCGAAATGAGCGTTCAGGATCTGGACAAGTCCTATAGGAAGGAAGCGCAAGCGCGGGTGCAGGCGGAGACAGACTGGATCAGCTTGCTGCCCGAAACTCGCAAGACGGCGACAAGCGGCCGCGTGAATGCCGCTTTCTTCCGGGATCTCGCGAGGCAGCGCGGCATTCGTCAGGTTGTTCTGACGCCCCTTGCCGGCGTTCCGATCCTGCTGTACCAGCAGTTTGATAATCCAAGCCCTTCTTTGCTGCATGCGGATGCCGCTGTGATGGACGCCGGAAAGAAGCTTGGAACACTCGCGGTCGCCTCCGCCTTGAGCGGCGACCCCTCTGTCAAAGAAAGCGCGATTCAGCGGGCCATGGATGAGCAAAAGCAATTGGCCGGCCGAAAGAAGTTTTACTTCGATACCTATTTTTTGCTGATCTGCCTGCTGACTCTGTTTGTGCTTTTCTTTGCCGCTTGGTCCGCTCAGATATTATCCCGGCAAATCAGCGTGCCGATATCGGCGTTGCTGGGAGCGGCCCAGGAAGTGCGGCGGGGCAATTTGTCTTATCGAGTGCGCGTGAATGCGATGGATGAGCTCGCAACGCTGGTTCGCGCCTTCAACGAAATGACCAATGAGCTGGAGGGGAATGCGCGTGAGCTGGAAGCGCGCCGCCGGTTTACCGAAGCCATCCTCGAAAGCATTCCGACCGGCGTCATCTCCGTATCTCCGGACGAGCGGATCGAGCGCGTGAACCGCGCGCTTGCCGGCATTTTCCCGCGAGAGATCGCCTTATCGCCGAAACGGCTCGAAGATCTCTTCTCCGGCGAGGATCTGGCCGAGATCCGTTACCTTTTGAAACGCGCCCGGCGTACCGGCGCGGCGGCGTCCCAGTTGGAGATACAAAGGCCGTCTTCCGTGCTGCACCTTGCGGTCACGGTTGCGTCTCTCGAAGAACAGCGCGGCTTCGTATTGGTCCTTGAAGACACCAGCGATTTGTTGCGCGCGCAAAAAGCGGCTGCGTGGCAGGAAGTGGCGCGCCGCATCGCTCATGAAATAAAGAATCCGCTCACGCCCATCTCCCTAAGCGCCGATCGGATCGCCCGGCAGCTCCGGAAGCTCGCGCCCAATGGAGACGTTCGCGCCATTCTCGATGAGTGTACGCAGACCATACAGCAGGAAGTGCAAACCGTGAAATCGCTGGTTGACGAATTCTCGCAGTTTTCGCGATTTCCCAGCGCGCAGCCCGTTCCCACCGATCTGAACGAGATCGTCGAAAGCGCCCTGGCTGTTTTCGCCGGAAGACTCGAAGGCGTTGATGTTTCCAAGATTCTGGAACCGAAGATACCGCTGGTAATGGCCGACCGCGAACAGATGAAACGAGTGATTGTCAATCTAGTCGATAATGCCGCGGAGGCCATGAAAGACGCTCCCGTTCGCAAGCTTTTGGTGGCCACCTCCCAAGCGCTGCCGGACATTGTGGAAGTATCGGTGACCGATACCGGCTGTGGCATTTCAGCCTCCGACAAAGAGAGATTGTTCCTGCCTTATTTCTCCACCAAGGAACGAGGCACCGGTTTGGGTCTGGCGATCGTCAGCCGCATTGTGACCGAGCATCACGGGAGGGTCAGAGTGGAAGACAATTATCCGGCCGGCGCTCGTTTTGTGATCGAGCTGAGCGCACTGCCCGCGGCCGAATTAACGGTTCCAGGAAGAATTGTCGATCCTCAAGCCGAAGGAACTGCAAACGGAAGTCGGCGACATGAAGAATGAGCGCGCCTACCAGCCGCGCAACAAATAAACTAGCTCCTACCGACCGGATATTTCCAGGAAGCCCCAGCGGAAACGTTTGGGGCTTTTGTTATTTGTGCTCACCCTGATTATTACGGATGGACCGGCAGGCATCCTTGGCCGCACCGCGAATGGACCGAGTGGCGGTCGCCAGTATCAATTCATGAGCGCGGTTGAACACTGTTAGCTTTTGCGGTTTTCTTCCCGGCCCGGCGCCGGTGTCGTCGTGTATCACAATATAGTCCGCTTTATCACGATCAAGAGTAATGATCAATCCAGGACACGTCTTGAGAAGAAGCCCGCTTGTTTCTGCCGCAGTGCTTCCTCCGTGGGCTTCGCTCCCTGAAACAAAGACCGTCGTCCGTGTCTCCCCGACGCATTTGCATAAAGCCGCCGAAACCATTAAGAGAACAGACGCAGCCTTAATCATCGTCCCTACGTTAGTCCTTTCTCCGTCTGATTCGTCTAGTCCGATGTAGAAGTTGTTTTGGAATCTAGATCAACTCCGGCAATACGCACTAAGTCTGATTTGACCGGCACCGGACACGGGCTACCGCCGTATTTGGCAATGAGGTCGTAAGCAATCTCAGCGGCAATGGGCGTTAGATACCATTCTGGATTGCTCTGGTGACTGAACACTACTGCGCCCTTGGGTCGTCCTGCCCGTTGCCATATTAGACCGAAGTCTAGTACCAATGCAATTCCCAAATCGGCAACCCCTTGCCCCGCAGAGATCTTGTACCACCCAGCCATACAGCCGAGGAGTGTATCACGTTAGGCTTACGATAGGCGAATGCACCTTTGGCCTTTGAATCCTTTGCCCGTCCCATACCCTTTCTCGAAATTCAACTCGATGGATACCGGGTTCAGCATCAGCGCCTTCAGCCAGTCTTCTTATTAGGTCTCGTCGAAGGTCGCGTCCGCTACCCTGAAGGTATAGCCCTCCGGAATGCCAGTTCGCGGACCCAAAGTTCTTATTGTCGATGACGAAGCCAGCATCCGCCAATCCCTGAGTGGAGTGCTTTCCGACGAGAACTACCAGTGCGCCTCGGTGGATAGCGGCGAGGCGTGCCTGGCAGAGCTTGCGCGGGAATCCTACGAAGTCGTGCTGCTGGATGTTTGGCTGCCTGCGATGGATGGTCTTGCGGCGCTCGCCCAAATTCAGGAACTGCCCGCCGGATCGAGACCGGCCGTGATTATGATTTCGGGGCACGGCAACATCGAGACAGCGGTCAAGGCAACCAAACTGGGCGCGTTCGATTTCATTGAGAAGCCGCTGACCATTGAGAAAGTCACCGTTGTGGTGAAGAACGCAATCCAGCAGCGCCGCATGGATCTGGAGTTACAGAGGCTGCGCGAGGATACCGCGTCCCCTGAGATCATTGGGGCGAGCGTGCCCATGAAGGCGCTTCGCCAGCAGCTCAAATTGATGGCCGGAACAAATGGGCGAGTATTAATTTATGGCGAGAGCGGCACCGGAAAGGAGCTGGTAGCCCGCGCCATCCATGGCTTGAGCCAGCGAGCGAATGGACCTTTCGTCGAGGTAAATTGCGCCGCGCTGCCCGACGAGTTGATTGAAAGCGAATTATTCGGCCACCGCCGGACCAATTTGGACGGCACTGCCGACCATAAAATCGGCAAGCTGCAGAAAGCTCACGGAGGCACGTTCTTCCTCGATGAAGTGGGAGATATGAGTCTCAGAACGCAATCGAAAGTGCTGCGCGCGTTGGATGAGCACCGGTTTGAGCCGATAGGCGCGGCGCAGTTGATTCAAGTGGATGCTCGCGTCGTCGCGGCGACTAATAAGAATCTCAAGAAGGAAATCGAGCGCGGCAATTTCCGCGAAGACCTTTTTTATCGGCTTAACGTGATTCCTTTTACGGTGCCGCCCCTTCGCGACCGCGTGGAAGATATTCCGGTGCTGGCTGAGCATTTCCTGCGCGAGTTTACGCGGGCGTATGGCCGCAAGCCGAAGGAACTGACCCAAGAGGCGCTCACCGCGCTAAGGAATTATCATTGGCCGGGGAATGTGCGCGAATTGCGCAATCTGATGGAGCGCATCGTCATTCTCCATCCGCAGCGGCACATTGAACTGCGCCACCTTCCGCTCGACGGACCACCCAGAGCCCAAACCGGCAAGCCCTGGGACGGCTTTGGCAGCCTCCACGACGTGAAGGAAGCCGCCGAGCGTGAATATATTTTGCGCAAGCTCGAAGAAACCGGCGGCAACATAACGCGCGCATCCGAACTGCTGGGGCTCGAGCGAAGTAATCTCTATAGAAAAATGAAGGCTCTAGGCATCGCATCGAAAGAATAGATGGATTATCTAATCACGGGAGCAACTGGGTTTATCGGTAAGAAACTAATTCAGCAATTGCTGTCCGGCGGAAACGAGGTGAATTATCTTGGACGCCAGCGCAGTAACATTCTGGATACCCGAGCTGCCTTTTACTGCTGGAATCCCGGCGAACCGACGCCGCTGGGAAGCGTTCCCACAATGGACGCCATTATCCATCTGGCCGGAGAACCGATTGCGCAACGTTGGAACGACGCCGCGAAGCGCCGCATTTACGCGAGCCGGGTGGAGGCCACGCGCAAGCTGGTTACGGCAATCGGTGAATTGAAGCACAAGCCATCGGTTCTCGTGTCGGCATCGGCGGTCGGCTACTATGGCGATCGCGGAGACGAAGTACTAACCGAGAGCAGCGCTTCCGGAAACGGTTTTCTGGCGGAGCTTTGCATCCAGTGGGAACGCGAGGCGCTTCGAGCGCGCGAATTCGGCGTTCGTGTTGTGCCGATTCGAATCGCGACTGTCCTGGGGCGCGAGGGAGGGGCGCTCAAGAAGATGCTGACTCCGTTTCGGCTCGGAATCGGAGGGCCCTTCGGCAGCGGAAAACAGTGGATGCCCTGGATTCACATCGACGATCTGGCGCGGCTGTTTATATTTGCAGCGGGAACCGATTCCGTTAGCGGTCCTTTGAATGGCGGCAGCCCGCAGCCGGTCACGAACGCGCAGTTTACGCGCGCTCTGGCGCAGGCGCTCCATCGTCCGGCTGTGCTTCCAGTACCGAAATTCGCTCTGAAGCTCGCGCTCGGGGAAATGGTGGAATTTCTGTTCAGCAGCGCGAGGGTAATCCCCGAGGCCACCCTCCAGTCGGGCTTTGAATTCACATATCCGCAGCTCGACGCGGCTCTACGGGCGGCGCTTCAATAGACCGGCCAAGCTCTTCGCCATGTTATCCTGAAGTTGAAATGGCAATCCCGAATGTCAAGCGGTTCCGGCCGTTTTGCCCGACCTGCAACGAGAGTTTTACGGTGATGACCGTGCTGCCTAAGGATATGGATGTGAACACCTATCTGCTGGATGTCGTCGCGCGGCACGACCATAAGGCTTACCAAGACGCAAAACAGTTGCACTTCAAGATCCGCGTCGGTCAGCAAAAGCAGAAGAAGGCGAAGTAGCTTCTTCTGCGATCCTCTACAACCCCATACGCTTTTCTTACGTTAAGGACGGTATGCGGGCGTGTACTATCCTCAAAGCCCGGGAAGCGGCGAAAGCCACATCCGGGTCGATATCCTTCGAGAGCGTGTTCAGCACCGGAGTGACATCGTCGCTCGGGCTTGCTGAAAATATCGAGCATAAGGCTAGTTTCTGATCCTTGGTGGCGGGAGCCACAAGTGGAAACAATGCGCGGCGCACCTCATCGCGCCTCGAAAGCTCTGTCAGATAGGCTGTCGCCACGTTTGCGCGACCCTTCACATCCAGGTTCTCCACTAAATATCCGAGCGGGGTAAAATCCGACGTGTCCACTTTGCCTTCGTCTACCAGCGCGAAGGCCGCGGCCAGATGAACCTTCCAATCCGCATCTTTTTCGTTAAAGGCCTGGTCCAACGCCGGATAATCCTCAGGCTCCCGGATTCGGCCAAGTCCCTCGAGCGCTGTCGCGCGCAGGTCGGGATCCTGATATTGCGCGTACTGCTGAAAAGTCGCGCGATCCCCGGGAATCGCGAGCATCGCCAAAGCTTCCAGCGCTGCCCGCCGAATCTTTATGTTTCGCGCATTGGCCAATGCCGACCGCACATCGGGAGCGGAGTTCAAGCTGCGCAGAACCCCGAGCGTTTCGAGATCCGTAGCCTGAATACGATCGTCCAAATCGTGCGCGAGAAACGCCACGCCCGGCCCGGAAGACGGATCTTGTATCTTCTGAAGCGCCACCAGGCTTTCGAAGATAAGCTGGTTGTCTTTTGAGCGAAGCGCCGCCACCAAAGCCGGGACGGCAGGTTGCGCGCGCAAAATTCCAGCCGCGAGAGCGGCGTTGGCCCGGGCATCCAGGCTCGCCCCTCCCCGTATTTCGTCGCTCAACGCTTGAGAGACGTCCGGACGAACCCGTATGTCCGGGTCGATGACCTGATAGTTGCGCGAGGAAAAGAAAGACTTTACCTGGCGCACTCCGCGCGTCAATGAGCCGGTCAGGCCTCCCTTTGCCACATATCCCGGCACATAGAAGTTCGTGATTCCATCGGTGGCGCGGATTTGAACCTCGGCATCGTTGTCGCGCAGCGCTTTGATAAGCGGCTCGAGGCTGCTCTCGGTATCGATTTTTACGACCGCCTTGACCGCTTCCACTCGAATTTCGCGATTCGGATCGGTGAGATATTGAGCCAGCGCCGGAATGGCTTGCGCGTCTTTTTTGCCCAGCTCGCGAATGCGGAGAACACGCTGATTTGTACTGAATGCATCTTCGCTTTGCCCGCAAAGCAGGAGAGACAGAATGAGGCCGCACGCCGGCAGCCGAATGGATTGAAAGCGCATATTGTGAACTCAGCTCGTAACTTAAGCCAGCCTTACGAGATAACTTCAACCGTTATCTTATGCGGAATGAGCCCGGCTTCATATCCCAAATCGAGAAGCTTTTGTGCTGCGCGCGGCACCACATCGCCGCCGTCCACCGTGTGGTGATTTACGTACATTCCGACAAACTGCTCAGCCAAAGCGGGTTCCAGATCGCGGGCAAACTGCATCGCATAGTTCAGCGCTTCCTCGCGATGGTCGAGCGAGTACTGTATGCTTTCGCGCAGCATGCGGGAACATTCCGCCCGAATTTCAGGCGCCAGGTTTCTGCGCAATGCGTTTGCGCCAAGAGGAAGCGGCAACTGGTATTTGGATTTGAACCACTTACCCAGATCGACTACGTTGTGCAGTCCTTCGTGGCCGTAGGTCAACTGGCCTTCATGAATCACTAATCCAGCTTCCACTTCGTGATTCTTCACGGCGTCCAGAATCCGGTCGAATGGAATCACCACCTGCTCAAAATCCGGTTGAAAGAGCTTGAGCGTGAGAAAGGCGGTCGTCATGATTCCGGGAATTGCGATTTTCTTGCCTTTCAACTCCTCGGGCGCGAAGCGGCGCGAACTGACCACCATCGGGCCATAACCGTCCCCCACGCTTGATCCGCTCGCCATCAAAACGTACTTGTCGGCTACGTAAGGATAGGCGTGGTACGAGATGGCGGTGAGTTCATACTCGCCTTGCATCGCCTTTCGATTCAGCGACTCGATATCTTCGAGAACGTGTCGAAAAGAGACCAGGCGGGAACGGACTTTCTTGGTTGCCAACCCATAGAACATGAACGCGTCATCCGAATCCGGACTATGGGCGCAGACGAGCTCTAATGGCAATGACGAATTCATACAAAAGGTTTGGGGAAAACGAGCAACCTCAGTGTAACAACCCGATGAGCCGGCGCAGATTCAAGCCCCAAAGAGTAGCGAAGGGGCGATTCAAGCTAACTGCGCGCAGGTCAGTTCGCGCAGCGATAAAAGCTCGGGCTTCAGAACCTCCAAATCCTGCTCCAGCGCCGCCAGAGAGAATCTGCAGACCTGTTCTTCACGATCCCGTGAGGCCATTTCAAGATCGTTCGCGCGGGATCTAGCCATAGTGGCATGCAGGCTGCCGAGCGAGCCTTTGATGGTATGGGCAACCCGGCCAAGCCGCTGGTAATCGCCGGCCTTCAGCGCTCCCCGCATTTCAGCGAGCTGATCTAGGCTTTCCATCAGAAAAAGGTCGATTATCTCAATAAGCAGCTCTCTGTCATTGCAGACCTGGGCCTGGAATTCCTCCGGCTCAAATATCGGCAAATGGGGCCCCGGCGCGCCTCTCTGGGATTCGCTCCGGCGCGGATGGACGCGCGAAAGCCGGTTAACGGCGTCCGCCAAAACAGCCGCGTCAAACTCCTCTGGAAGATAGCCATCGATATCCACCTCGCCCGCCCCGGGCGTAGTACCTGACAGGTCCGCACTTTGCGGGGAAAATGACAAAACCGGCGTTCTGACTCGGCTCCGCTGAGATTCTTCCAAGGCTCGGAGATTCGCGGTAAATTCCGCGAGTCCTCCGGGCGGGAGGGGTGATCCTAACAGGACAGCATCGAATTTTTGCGTGCAAACCGCCTCGGAAGCCTCCTCTAAATCCACTGTCGGCAGGACGATGTAATTGGCGCCGCTGAGAACGGACGCGATACGCCGCGCTTGTCCGGGATCACTGTCTACGAGGAGAACTCGCAAGGTATTCATCAGGATACTCCAAAAATAACCGTCGTCTCAGGCGCGCTCCGGCGCAGGTATAAGTATTTGCCGGTTTCGCCCGGCAAATGCGCTACTCCCTCCCTCAATCCATCGGCCGATTCCCAGGCAACTTTAGCGCCGAATTTTCTACTTCCTAAATATATGTTGTATACTCTCGATTTAGTGGGGGTGTGTCTTCCCTAGTCGCGCGACTCGCACCGTCATATCTCAGAAATTTCGCTGCTCGAACGCACTGCTGTCCGCGATGGAGAGCGCCTCGGCTCTCTTTTTCAACGTTGTTTTTCCAGACGAATGCCGCCTTTGCGAACAGCCGCTGAAGAATCTATCCCGAATTCCAGTCTGCCCCGCCTGTCTATCCCTCTCCCCCGCATCCGAAGCGGAATTTTTCTGTAGAGCCTGCCGAACGCCCTTCGTGGATGCGTACTCTCTCGACGAGGATGGTCTCTGTACGATCTGCCGGGCGAGCCTGGTGAACTTTGACGCTGCTTATTCTTTCGGCGCTTATGAAGGTTCACTTCAGAAGTTAATTCAACTTTTCAAATACGGGAAAGTGGAAAGTCTAGCCGGGCCGCTGAGCCGGCTCATGATTCGAGCTCTTCCGCTGGAGCAAGGCTTCGATGCGGTTATCGCGATGCCTATGCACTGGCTCAAGCGCTGGCAACGCGGCTTTAACCAGGCCGAGCTGCTTGCGCGGCCGGTTGCCAAGCGCTACGGTCTGAAGCTAGCGTCGAATCTCCGGCGGAAGCGCTACACCAAGCCGCAAGCTGGTCTGAATGAGGCGGAGAGGCGCGAGAATCTGAAGGATTCCTTCAGCGTAAGGAAGCCTGAGCGGATTGCCGGCAAACGCGTTCTGCTGATTGACGACGTGTTCACGACGGGCGCGACCTTAAGAGCCGCGGTCTCCGCTTTGAAGCGTGCCGGCGCCGCTCACGTCTCGGCGCTCACTCTTGCGCGGGCCGACCGCCGGAATTTCAATGAGGCTCCGCTTTCCTCCGAGAAGCGGAGGTTGAAAGCGATGTATGCCGGAACGGGAGTGAATTAGCGAACTGTCATGCCTGCGGAGCGCCTCTGATGCCTGGTTCGGATCGTCTTCATAGACCTGTCCTCGTACTGAATGCCAGCTACGAGCCGATCAATATCTGTGCCGCCCGTAGAGCGCTTGTGCTCGTGCTGAAGGGCGTTGCATCGGCCGAGGAAGTGGCCCCGGCTCAAATCCATTCCGCCAAGCGCACGCTGCACGTTCCCTCCGTCATCCGGCTCCTTGAGTACCGCCGGATTCCACATCAAACTCGCGCGCTCTCGCGTAAGAACATCCTCATGCGCGATCGTTATACCTGCCAGTATTGCCACCGTACTTTACCTTCGGGCGAGATGACGCTGGATCACGTGGTGCCGAGATCGCGGGCCGGAGAAACCACCTGGGAAAACTTGGTGGCTTGCTGCCATCCCTGCAATAACCGGAAAGGCAGCCGGACCCCGGAGGAGGCCGGCATGAAGCTGTTGCGAATGCCCCGTCCGTTCAGCTTGCACACCAGCCGCCATTTGATGCGGTTGCTGGGCCGCAGCGACGATCAATGGCGGAAATACTTGTTCTATTCGGATTAACTCGTCCGAGTTCCTCATATTCCGGTCCACCGGATAAACCCCGCGGCAATCGCTCCGCCACAAATCGGTCCAAGAATCGGTACCCAGGCATACTTCCAATCGGAGCCGCCTTTGCCCGGAATCGGCAAAAATGTATGTGCGAGACGGGGCCCTAAATCGCGCGCCGGATTAATTGCATAGCCGGTGGTCGCGCCGAGCGAGAGCCCAATGCTCCATACCAGCGCTCCTACCAGGATTGGGCCCAGACCGGGCGCCAGGCCGCCCGGCGCCAGCCGTTTCGATACCAGTGCCGCCGCCACCAGCACCAGCACGAAGGTCCCGATCACTTCGCTCAGGAAATTACTCGGAAGGCTGCGGATCGCGGGCGCGGTTGAAAAGCATGCCAGCTTTTTCCCCGCGTCCTCGGTGGGTCCCCAATGCGGCAAATAGAAAAGCCACACCAGGATTGCGCCGGCAATCGCCCCTAGAATTTGCGCTGGAATATAGGTGAATAGCCGTTCGGCATGCCCGGTCATCAGCACGGAAGCCACTGTGAACGCTGGATTCAAATGCGCGTCGGGATCGCCCATCGAAATGCTGACCGCGACGCCCGCAAATACCGCCAGTCCCCATCCGGTCGCGATCGCCAGCCATCCGGCGCCTTCCGCCTTTGAGCGTTTCAGCAAAACACCGCCAACCACTCCGTTTCCTAACAGAATGAGGACCATGGTCCCCACAAACTCGCCAAGCACCGCGGCATCCAGATGCATAAGTCAGGGCAACCTCCGCCTTTCTCTTGAAATTTCCCTCAGCAATTCAGAAATCCCATGTATATTGCTCAGCCAGTCTACGATACGCTCGCATCTGGCTCTGCTCCCATCCCTCATCCCGTCCCAGTTCCCGTGCCACAATTCCGGCAACTACGGGCGCTGCTTCCAGGCTTGCTCCCGCATCGAGAAACAGAGCCCGTGTACGGCGCGCCAGTACGTCTTCCACAGTCCTCGCCATTTCGTATCGGGCCGCCCAAACCACTTCTCGCCGCCGGAATGGTAATGCGGGGTGAAGCAACAGATCCAGTGCGGGGTCTGCTTCCGCCAGACTGTGAAGCAGCGGCAGATCGGCGCCGTAGACTTGTTCCCATTCGGTTGCCGCTTCGGAATGCTCCATCCAGCCGTGCAGCCGCAAGCTCGCCGTTCGCGATCGTACTGCGGGGAGCCCAGAGAGTGGCGCCGCGCGGTCGATCGTGTCCTCAGCCATCCTTCGATACGTCGTCCATTTGCCCCCGGTGACGGTAACCAGCTTTGAGTCGGAGATCAGAATGGCGTGGTCTCGCGAAAGCGCCGCTGTGCTCGACGCTCCATTGCGCCGCACCAGAGGCCGCTGTCCGCTCCAGATGCTGCAAATCTCGCTCGCTTGCGGCTTCCGCCCCAGAAAACGCTCGATGTGGGCCAAAAGAAATTGCCGCTCTTCGGGCAGCGCCCTAGGTTCAAATTCGGGCCGTTCAACGGGATCGTCCGTGGTCCCCACCAGAACCCGATTATGCCAGGGAATCGCGAATAGCACCCGGCCATCCGCGGTTCGTGGAATCATCATCGCCGCATCACCCGGTAAAAACGAGCGTGGCAGCACCAGATGCGTTCCCTGACTCGTCGTCACAGCAGGCGTCGCTTGCGGCTCATCCATGCGCCGCAAATTATCGGCGAATATGCCAGTCGCGTTGATAACCACCTTCGCCGCGGCTTCAAAGCGCGCTCCCGTTTCGCTGTCTTCGGCAATGACTCCGCGGACGGAGCCAGCGCGCTTCAACAGCCCGCGAACCGGCGCGTAGTTGAGCGCCGTTCCTCCCAAGTCAACCAGAGTTCGCAGCAGCGCGATCGCAAACCGCGCATCGTCGAATTGCCCATCGTAATAAAGAATGCCTCCTTTCAGTCCCGTAGGCCGCAGCGTGGGCAGCGCTTCCAACACGCGGTTGCGCGAAAGGACGCGCGATCTTCCCAAGCTCTCGCGTCCGGCGAGCAGATCGTAAATAGTCAATCCCGCGCCATAGAACGGCAGCTCCCAAAACGCATATGCGGGAATTACGAACGCGCGGCGGTGCGCCAGATGCGGGGCATTACGTAAGATCCGGCCCCGCTCGCGAAGCGCCTCCAACACCAGTTTCAGGTCGCCTTGCTGCAGATAACGCACGCCGCCGTGCACCAGCTTGGTGCTCCGGCTGGAGGTCGCATTTGCAAAATCGCGAGCTTCGAGCAAAAGCGTCCGGTAGCCGCGCGAGGCCGCTTCCACAGCGGTTCCCAGGCCGGTAGCGCCGCCGCCCACCACAACCACATCCCACTCGCCAGCCGCGCCCACCTGCCGCAGAATGTCTTCCCGCCGCAGGTTCACGCTCTCTCCATCACGGCTTTTCCCGGCTTCGAGCGCGATCGAGCGCCTGTGCCCAGCCAGTCTGCTTTTCGCGCCGCTCCTCTTCGCCGATCGAGGGCATAAAGCGCCGGTCGGCAACCCACTGTTTGGCGATCGCTTCCTGGTCCGGCCAGAACCCGACCGCCAGCCCCGCAAGATAACTTGCCCCGAGCACGGTAGTCTCCGGATTCGCCGGCCGGGTTACCGGAACACCCAGCACGTCAGCCTGAATCTGCATCAGCAGATTGTTGCGCGCCGCCCCTCCATCCACGCGCAGTTCTTCGAGCGATACGCCGGAATCGCTCTGCATCGCCGCAAGTACATCGGCAACTTGGAAAGCGATCCCTTCGAGTGCCGCCCTTGCGATGTGCGCGCGATTGCTGCCGCGTGTCAATCCGGCAATGGTTCCGCGGGCGTATTGGTCCCAGTGCGGCGCGCCCAGGCCCGAAAATGCCGGGATGAGATAAACTCCGCCGGTATCGGGCACACTCGCAGCCAGTTCTTCAATCTCTTCCGCAGTGCGGATGATCTGCAACTCGTCCCGCAGCCATTGCACCACCGCGCCGGCGATAAAAATGCTGCCCTCCAGCGCGTAGACAGTGCGGCCGCCCCTCTGCCACGCCACTGTTGTCAGCAGCTTGTTCCGCGATACAACCGGCTTCTCTCCGGTATTCAGCAGCATGAAACTGCCGGTGCCGTAGGTGCACTTCACCATGCCCGGCCGCATGCACATCTGTCCGAAGAGCGCTGCTTGCTGATCTCCCGCGATGCCCGCAATCGGAGTGCCTTCCAACACTCCAGCCGTTGTCCCGCATACCCCACTCGAAGCAACCACTTCGGGCAAAAGCGATCGCGGGATTTCGAACAGCGCGAGCAGTTCCTCGTCCCAGTTCAGCGTGTGCAGGTTGAAGAGCATCGTCCGGGAGGCATTGGTCACATCGGTCACATGCCGGGCTCCTTCGGTAAGCTTCCAAATGAGCCAGCTATCCACAGTTCCGAAGGCCAGTTCGCCCCGCTGCGCGCGTTCCTTCGCGCCGGGAACATGGTCCAGCATCCATCGAATCTTGCTGCCTGAAAAATAGGCGTCGATCAGCAGGCCTGTCTTCCGCTGAATCATGGACTCATGGCCTTGCGCGCGAAGCTGGTCGCAGAATGCGGAAGTGCGCCGATCCTGCCAGACGATTGCGTTGTGGATCGGCTCGCCCGTTTTGCGGTCCCACAGAAGCGTGGTTTCGCGCTGGTTCGCGATACCGATCGCCGCAACCGAATCCGCCGCCGCGCCGGCCTGCGCGAGCACTTCCATCGCCACTCCGAACTGCGACGACCAGATCTCAACCGGGTCGTGTTCGACCCAACCTGGCTTCGGAAAGATCTGCTGGAACGGTGTCTGCGCCAGTGCATGAACACGCCCATCTTGTCCCAGCAAGACAGCGCGTGAACTCGTCGTGCCTTGGTCCAGCGCCAGAATGTATTTCATCGGCTCACCGCATCCGCCGCAAGGCGCGAGGGCTCTTGAAACTTACGCATCACCCGAGATTATCAGGCGAAAGGCGCTACAATCCAAGTCACTTCTTAATTGGAGGATCAATGAAGAACATACTGCTCACGCTAGTGCTTTCGGCGTTCGCGCAGCCGCTCCTCGCGCAGGGCTCCCCGCCTCAGGCCGCGCCTGATCAGCCCTACGCAGTGGAGTATTACTACAAAGTGCAGTGGGGACATCAGCAGGAGTTTCTGCAACTCTTCATGAAGAACCACTATCCGTTGCTCAAGAAGGTTGTCGAGAGCGGCCGCATGCTCTCTGTAAAAATCGAGTCCCCCGCCAACCACATGACTGAAGATGCGCGCTGGGATTATCGCGTCACGATTCGATTCAAGAACTCGACAGCGGGGACGACCGCTAATCCGGATGAGGAATCTCTCATTAAGCAACTCTGGCCGGATCAGGAAACCTACAAACGCGAGGAACAGCGGCGGTTCGAGATTTTGCTGGCTCACTGGGATCTTCCGGTGACGGATATCACGCCTAAAAACTGATGCTGTCGATCACGCCGCCGCAATAGTTCCAACCAACGGGCTGCTGGCGACCGCATACTCGCGTTTCGGCATGCGCCCCGCCAGAAACGCCGCTCGGCCGGCTTCAACGGCCAGCTTCATCGCATGCGCCATGCGCTCGGAATCCTCCGCTTCGGCAATGGCCGTATTCAGCAGCACGCCGTCGTAACCCAGTTCCATCGCGATTGCGGCGTCCGATGCGGTTCCTACGCCCGCGTCCACAATGAGGGGAACTTCGCTGATTGCCTCACGCAGTATCTTCAGGTTAATTACATTCTGAATTCCTAGCCCCGAGCCGATCGGCGCGGCTAAAGGCATCACGGCGGACGCCCCTGCATCAATCAGTTTTCGCGCATTTACCAGATCGTCCGTCGTATACGGCAGCACCACAAAGCCTTCCTTCACCAGCGCGCGCGTGGCTTCGAGCAAGCCTTCGTTGTCTGGAAATAATGTTTTTTGGTCGCCGATTACCTCTAGCTTGATCCAGTTCGATAAGCCAACCTCGCGCGCCAACCGGGCTGTTCGAATCGCCTCTTCCGCTGTATAGCAGGCCGCCGTGTTCGGCAGAATGTGGATCTTCGATCGGTCGATAAAATCCAGCTCCAATTCCTTCGATCGGTCGGTCAGGTTCACGCGCCGCACCGCCAGCGTCACCATTTCGGCGCCCGACGCCGCATGGCATCTCGCCATTAAAGGCTTGCTTCGGTATTTCCCCGTCCCCACGAACAAACGCGAGTGGAACGTCCGCCCCGCAACCGTCAATACATCTTCCATAGCACCATTTAACCGCAGCCGCCGCAAGGGCGCGAGCCGCAACGTCCCGCTATAGTAAAAGAGGCCCACGCACCATTCCGGCCCAACTGAATTGGATCGCCCAAGCCTTACCGGGCAAACGGCCTCTCATGCTGCGCCGCTCCCTTTTATATCTTTCCGAGCAAAGCTGGCTTCGGCGTTGGATGGAGAGTTCACCGCTTTCCGGCAAAGTGACTTCGCGGTTTGTCGCCGGCAGCACCTTGGCGGATGGCATTCGCGTTCTCGAGCGGCTTTCCAACGAGCGCATTGTGGGAACCCTCGACTTTCTGGGCGAAAATGTCAAGTCTCTAGAGGAAGCCGCCCACTCCCGCGACTCCTATCTCGCCGCGCTCAGCGCGATTGAGAAGGCGCGGTTATCCGCTACCGTATCCATTAAGCCGACCCAATTCGGGCTGGATTTCTCTCGGGAGACTTGCTGCCGGAACGTGATCGCCCTGGTCGAACGGGCGAAGGCCATGAACAGCCGGATCGAAGTGGATATGGAATCGAGCGATTACACTACCCGCACCTTGCAAATGGTTACCGAACTCGACGAGCGATTTTCGGGAAGCCTCCGAGCCGTGATCCAGGCCTATCTTTATCGCAGCGAAGCCGACATACGAATGCTTTCCCAGCACAAGATCCCCGTTCGTCTCTGCAAGGGTGCCTATAATGAACCGCCTTCGGCTGCGTTTTCGAAGAAAAACGATGTGGACGCCAACTACGTCAAATTGATGAAGCTGCTGCTCGACGAAGGCGCACATCCCGCCATTGCCAGCCACGACCAGAGCATTATCAATGAAGCCGTTCGTTATATCAAGGAACAAAAGATCCCGCCGGATCGTTTTGAGTTCCAGATGTTGTACGGAATCCGCCGCGATCTACAGCGGCAGCTTGTCAGTCAGGGATTCCAAGTGCGGCTGTATGTTCCTTATGGGGACGCCTGGTACCCGTATTTCATGCGGCGCCTGGCCGAGCGTCCGGCGAATGTCGTGTTCCTTGCCAGAAATCTGCTACGGGGTTAGCGGCCCCGTTTTGAATCGGCTTTTCGAACCGGAACTTCGAGTTCCGAAAGGAGTCTAATAAAAGAAGGTGAGGTACTGGCTCTATCTTGCAGGCAAGTTCGCCATTTGCCTGGGAGCCGTATACGCGCTCCAAGTAGCGGTGGAAGAGCTTTTCCCCGATCCGCCGCTGCCTTTGCCGCAATTTGGAAAGCCGCTGCCGATGTTTCTGCACGACATGCCGTTCACCTTCGCCATTTTCGGGGTGTGGCTTGTCGGCGCCGGATTGTTAAGCTTGGCCGTCTGGGATCAAAAACGGCGCTGCCGCGTTTGCCTTCGACGCCTCATCATGCCTTTGCACAGTGGTTCGTGGGGCCATCTGGTCACTGTCGGCCGCCCGAAGACGGAATGGATCTGCTCCTTTGGCCACGGCGCTTTGAGCATAGACGATTTGCAGATTACCGGCCTGCAGCCGCCCGATTGGCAGCCTCACGATGACAACATCTGGAAAGAGTTAGAATCGTATCAAGCCCGCAAGTAACCGGGAGGAGTACCAGGCGTCCAAAGAGTGAGGGACTCGGCCCTTCAGGGCGAGCCCGCGCCTCTCGATGAGGGATCGACTCAAGTGAAGACTATCGCTCTAGGCTAGAAATTTGCCCGTACGCATTAAGGTCCCCGGCAAGAAGCGTTCCACCCCCCGGGTGCGCCCCGGCGCTCCCGCTCCTTTCAGTAAGCTTCTCTTTTTAGGCGCGATCGCCGTGGTGGCGGCTGCCGTCATTCTAGTCGGCTTCGACTATGCCAAATATGCTCGGCTTACCGACGAAAAACTTGCTCAGGGCCCCTTCCCTAACACCTCGCTGCTCTACGCCGCGCCCAAGTTAATCGGAATCGGCGATTCGGGCACCCCCCTTCAATTTGCCGCCAGGCTGCGCGAAAGCGGCTATGGAGAAGACGCCCGCACGAATATCGCGGGCTGGTATCACTTGCGCTCCGATGCCATCGAAATTTTTCCAGCGGTCGGATCTTATGTGGGCGCCGAGCCCGGCGTGGTCCGTTTCGAGGATGGAAAGATCTCGTCGATCATCGGACTCAGCGACAACACGCCCCGGACGGAGTATACGCTCGAGCCCCAGCTTCTGAGCAGCTTGTACGACAAGAACCGCGAGAAGCGGCGTCTGGTGAAATATGACGATATCCCGCCGGTTTTGGTCCATGCTGTCATTTCCATAGAAGACAAGCGTTTTTTTCAACATTCCGGATTCGATCCCATACGCATCGTCAAAGCTCTGTTTGTCGATGTCAGAGAGCGTCGCAGCGCCCAGGGCGCGTCCACCATCACCCAGCAGCTTGCTAAGAACTTGTGGCTCGACAGCCGCAAGACCTGGACTCGTAAGTTCGACGAGCTGCTGATAACCGTTCATCTCGAGCGCAAGCTGACTAAGCAGAAGATCTTCGAATATTATGCGAACCAGGTGGATCTAGGCCGCCGCGGATCGTTTGCGATTCGCGGCTTCGGCGAAGCTGCGCAAGCCTATTTCGGCAAAGATATACGGCAGTTGACGCTGCCCGAAGCGGCTACACTCGCGGGGCTTATTCAGGAGCCGAGCTTTCGGAATCCGGTCCGCTGGCCCGGCCGAGCCCAAACGCGGCGCAACGTCGTTCTCAAACAGATGCTCGACAACGGCTATATCCCGGAGTCGCAATATGAGGCGGCGGTTCAGACTCCGCTGGCGATTGCGCGCCAGGGCATCGAATCCGCCGATGCGCCCTATTTTGTCGATCTCGTGAATGAGCGGCTTGCCGACGAATTTCAGGACCGCGATTTCCAGGATTCGGGTTCCAAAATTTACACCACGCTCGATCCCGATCTGCAGCGGGATGCGGCCGCGGCTGTGGCCATCGGCATGCGTGAGGTAGATGCCATTATCGACAAGCGCCACAAGCCGGGCACTCCGCTCGAACGGCCGCAAGTCGCCTTCATCTGCCTCGATCCGCACACCGGAGCCGTGAAAGCTCTCATCGGCGGAAAGAATTATGGCGTCAGCCAATTGAATCATGTATTGGCGCAGCGCCCCTCCGGCAGCGTTTTCAAGCCCTTCGTCTACGCGGCGGCCCTCAACAGCGGCCTCTGGGGGCAACCCAACCCGATCACTCCTTCGACCATATTCCAGGACGAGCCGCGTACATTTTTCTTCGCCGGAAAGCCCTATGAGCCAGCGGATTACCATCACAGCGATTGGGAAGGCGACGTCACGCTGCGCACTGCATTCGCTAAATCGCTGAACGTGCCCGCTGTGGAGGTGGCGGAAGCCGCCGGATACGGAGCGGTGGCCGATCTCGCGCATAAGGCCGGCCTAGAGGACATTCGCGCTACGCCTGCCATGGCGCTGGGCGCTTATGACGTGACACCCCTCGAAATCGCCGCAGCCTACACTGCTTTCGCAAACAAAGGCGTCATGGTCGAGCCCCGGCTTATCTCGCGCATCGTCGATAAGAACGGCGCGGCCCTCTGGTCCTCCGAGCCGGAAACCAAGAAGATTCTAGATCCCCGCGTTAATTTTCTGATGGTCGGTTTGATGCAGGAAGTCCTGCGCAGCGGCACCGGCGCTCGGGTTCGCTCGCGCGGCTTTACGCTTCCCGCAGCCGGAAAAACCGGCACTTCGCACGATGCCTGGTTCGCTGGTTTCACAACCAAGCTACTGTGCATCGTGTGGGTCGGTCTCGACGATTATCAGGACATCAAAATGGAGGGCGCGGACGCCGCTCTTCCGATCTGGGCGGAGTTTATGAAGCGCGCTCACAAGCACCGAGCCTATCGCGACGTCGGGCAGTTCGACATTCCGGAAGGCGTGGTAAGCGCGCAAATCGATCCCTTAAGCGGCGATCTTGCCACTAGCGCTTGCCCACGGGTTTCGACTGAGTACTATCTCGTCGGCACGCAGCCGGTCCAGTTCTGTCCTCTGCATCAAGGCGGATCGACGGAAATTGCGGGCTGGGAGGCGTCCTCTCCCGGCCAAGCCGCCGCGCCGGCGACAGTTCCCGTTCAGCCAGGCGCGACGCCTCCCCAGGGTCCCGCCGACCAAAGCGCTCAAAATCAGCAGAAACAAAGGCCTCCTGAGAAGAAGGGCTTTTTTGACAAGCTGAAGAGCATTTTCCATTAAAGACTCCCCCTTCTCAGCTCGATCTGAAAGGTATATAGTATAGAACCAAGGGGGATCTTCATATGATCTCTTTTTCAGGTACGTGTCTCGCCTGCTGCTGTCTCGCCGTTTCTCTCGCTCCGTTCGGAGCCTCCGGGCAACAACAGATGCCCATTCCTTCCGTCGGTCTCCGGGCTTCCGTCTCGGCGCCTTCGGCAATCGTGCCGGCAAGGCCGCCCCTCACGCCCGAAATGCGCGGGGATATCTACATGGCTCGAAAGATGTATCGCGAAGCCATCGACGTCTATCGTGAAGGGCCGCCCGATTCCGCCGCTATCGCCAACAAAATCGGCATCGCCTTCCACCAGCTCCTCCAGCTCGATCTCGCCAAGAAGTACTATGAGCGCGCCATTAAGCTGAACCCCAAATATTCCGAGGCGATCAACAATCTCGGAACCATCTACTATGGGCAAAAGAATTTCCGGCGCGCCATCGGATATTACAAGCGCGCGCTCCGCTATTCGCCTCCCACCGCTTCTATCGACGCGAATCTCGGCGCAGCTTATTTCAGCCGCAAGGATTACAAGCGCGCGACTATATGGTATGCGCAGGCCTTGAAACTCGATCCCGATGTTCTCGAGCGTCACAACACGTTCGGCACATTAATGCAGGAGCGTTCTGTGGAAGAACGAGCCGCCTTCCACCTCTATCTGGCGAAGATGTACGCCAAATCGGGTGCTAACGATCGCGCCATAATGTATTTAAGAAAGGCGCTCGAAGAGGGAGTCAAAGACCGCGGCAAGATTCCGGCCATGCCCGAGTTTGCTTCCATGAAAACAGATCCGGCCTTTGAGCAGCTCATTTTGGAAAATCCGAAGCCCTTATAAAGGACTCCTCCTGCGTCTTAAATCTCGCGTTGTTTTAGCCGCTGTTCTGATTTTTGTCTCCAGTTGTTCGCGCCCTTCGACCGTCTCCTACGAAAGGCTGGCGATTCTTCCCGCGAACGTACTAATATCCGATCCATCTTCGGAATGGCTGAAGTTTGCAGTTCCGTTAATCCTCCAGGAAGATCTCGCTACCTCGCGCCATCTGGTCGCATCCGACGCGAGCGGCGTCTCGGGCGCCTATCAGCTTGGCGCTACTGAGGCGCTGCGGACCACCGTCGAAAACCGAAAAGGCCGGATCGCGATCAATGCCGTCGTCACAGACCTCTCTACCCAGCGGAACCGGAAGGTCCTCCGCGTGGACGGCCGCGATTCGGACGGGTTGATGGCCATCGCCGATGCGCTCGCCCACAAAATCGATGAACATGCCGGTAATTTCCCGACCCGGAACGTTCGAGCGCTCCAGGCTTTTACCGCGGCGGCGGAGTCGGCGAACGCTGGAACGCGGGTTCAGCTCCTCGATCAAGCCATTCTGACCGATCCCAGCTTCGGACTCGCTTACATCGCGCTCGCCGGCTCGGCGGTTCAAACCCGCGACCAGAATCTTTCGGAGCTGCTCCAAACCGGGGCTAGCCATCGCAGTTCATTCACGCCTCTGGACCGGGCGCTCTTTAACGCACTCTCGGCCCAACTGTCGCGCGCCCCGCTGACTGAGCAGAACAATGCATTCTCCGCCGTTCTGCAACTCGCGCCCAATAATATCGATGCGTTGGTCGCGCTCGGCTCCGGTCATTTTCTTGAGGGCGATGGGGCCGGGGGCGCGCGTCTCCTCAAGCGAGCGTTGGAATTAAGTCCGGGAAACGCGAATATTCGCAATCGGCTCGCTCACGGATTGATTGAGACCCGGCAATTCGCCGATGCGGAGAAAGTTCTTTCCTCGCTCGGTAACAACCCGGCTGCCCTGCCGGAACTCGCGGTATGTATATTGCTCGAGGGCGACACGGCTCGCGCTAATCGGGTTTTGGAAAAATATCTGGCATTGCGGGCTCCGGGCGATACCGTCACGCCGCTCCTCCGCGCGGGATGGATTGCGATCGCGGGCGAAGACGCGAAGGCCATCGGTTCTCTGGAGAGCGTCCAGTTCCAGGACGAGAATTTACGCTCCATCGCGCTTGCCCAGCTCACGATTTGGCAACTGGCCGCGAAGGACTTTGCCGGGGCAAAGAAGAATGCGGCGCTCGCCATGCGGCAGAACACGCGAAACTCCTTCGCTACGGTCGCCATGCTGCTGAGCGAGGGCGATCTGCCACCCGCCGAATGGCGCGATCGCGTGAATGCCTCTCCGCTGAACGATCAGGCCAAGCAGGCGATTCTCGGGTACGGCTTTTTCCTCTACGGCCGCTATTCGGAGGCGGCGCAGATCTGGCAGATGGCGTTGCGGCAATCGGGCGCATCGGATCTGCGCGCGAGAACCATGCTGGCCGCATCGCTCGATCGCGAATCGAAAATTGCGGAATCGCGCCGCATACTCGTGCAGCCGTTTATCCCCGAATTAGGGGATCTCTACGCGTCCATTTCTTTTGGAGAGATGCGGCGGTTAATCCGCTAAGACTGCGTTGAATCTTTGGTGTCCGGAGTTGCGAAGCGATGGTCCTTCTTCTCCCACGGTTTGGGCTGCTGTCCGCTATCGCGCTTGTAAACCCGGTCGTACCTATGCTGCGGCGTGGTCGTGCCCAGTGAGGTGTTGTACAGGTTTACCAGATCCAGCGCTTGCTTCACATCGTCCTCGAATTGGTGAAGGGCTTTGAGCTGCTCGGCCGTCGCCGGAAACCGCTTGCCGCTCGGAGTTTCAAGGAACATTTGGTATCCGGCGCTGAGCAACGTTGCAATTTCGGAGCCGTACAAAACGCCCGCCTTTTCGATTTCCGGCTGGTTCTTGCCCTCATCGCCGATAACCGCGCCAATCCCATGCTTGGCGATCTTCACCCTGCCGTCGGATTGGTTTTCCGCCTGGAAGCCTGCCTTCTTCAGTAAATCCACGCGCTCCGCGAAAGTCGGAATTTTCGGATGCGCGCGGCGGAAGAACATACCCTTAGTATAGAAAGCCAATGTTTCAACCGAAAATTCCAATCGCCGCCATCACCGATGAATTCTCTCCCGCGCTTGCGTCCGCTCTTCCCGTCATGAAGGAGATCGGGATGACCGCGGCCGAGCTTCGCGTCGTCGACGACAAAAATATTATGGATTTGACCCCCGCCGAGTTGCAGCGGGCGAAAGAGGCGCTGGATGCCGCGGGGCTGCGGGTAGTCTCTATCGCGTCGCCTCTATTGAAGTGCGTGCTTCCGAATGCGCCCGATCTCGACAGCCGGTTTCAGCGCGATGTGTTCGCCTCCAGGCACACCATCGACGACCAGCCTGGATTAGCCCGGCATGCATTCGACGTGGCGCGGTTTTTCGGCGCGCGGATCGTTCGCGTCTTCTCCTACTGGCGAACCGTGAAGCCCGAATTGTGCCTCGACGCCATCGTCGCCGCGCTCAGTCAACTCGCGCTGCTCGCGGAAAAAGAAGACATGCTGATCGGCCTCGAGAATGAACACGCCTGCAACCTGGCCACTGCCTCGGAAATGGCGCGTGTGTTGGATCTCATCCCGCATCCGAATCTGGGGATCGTTTGGGATCCCGCGAATGCGCTGGTTGCCGGAGAGGATCCATTTCCCGGCGGCTATTCTCTTCTCCCCAAACAGCGCATCGTCCACGTACACGCGAAGGATTGCCACATGGAAAATGGCACGCCAGTCTGGGGTCCTCTCGGTACACGCCACGTTCGATGGAAGGAGCAAATCGCCGCGCTTTTGAAAGACGAGTACAAGGGATCGATCAGCTTGGAGACCCATTGGGCGGGCCCGGACGGAAATAAACTCGAGGCAAGCCGGATCTGCGGCTGGAATCTCCGGGGCCTTGCCGCCACTTAGCTTTTTTCGTCGTTCTTTTCGTCGCCCAAATGGCGTCCTGGAACTAGATAATTGCGCACATAATCGCCTATTGCGTCCTCGAGCGGCGTAATCGGCCGGTCGAAGCCCGCCGAACGAAGCTTCTCAATGTGGGCGCAAGTGAAGTATTGATATTTCCCTTGGAGTTGTTCCGGCATCTCGATAAATTCGATATTCGGCGTCCGCCCCAGAGCCGGGAAAATCGGGTTTACCAGTGACAGCCAGGTGTTCGGCTGGCCTGAACCGATGTTGAAGAGACCGCCGCCATCCACGTGCTCGGCCAGAAAAAGCGTCGCCGCGACCGCGTCTTTGACGTAAAGAAAATCGCGCCGCTGGCCGCCGTCCGGAAACTCCGGGCGATAACTCTTAAATAGAGAAACCGAGCCCTTTTCCTGGATCTGTTGAAAAGCCTTGTGAACCAGGCTCCGCATGTTGCCTTTGTGGTATTCATTTGGACCGAATACGTTGAAATACTTCAGGCCGGTCAGCCGCGGCAATATTCCGGAGCGCTCCGCGTAGCAGTCGAACAAGTGCTTCGAGTAGCCGTACATATTCAGCGGCCGCAAGCTTTCGAGCGCCGCAGCTTCCGGAAGGCTCGCTTCCAGTCCGCCATAAGTAGCCGCCGACGATGCATACACGAAGCGCCGGCCGCCTTCGAGCGCGAAGTGCGCCATCGTCTTTGTAAATTCGAAATTGTTACGAATCAGGTACGCCGCATCGGTTTCAGTTGTCGAGGAACAGGCGCCGAGATGGAACACTGTATTGATGTTCGAGAAGGCCTGCGGGAATAGTTCGAGCCGTTGAGCCAAGTGGTCGGCTTCAATGTAATCGGCGAATTGAAGTGGAACTAGGTTTTTCCATTTCTCATCCTCGCCAAGCAGGTCGGCGACCAGGATGTTCGTGATCCCGCGCCGATTCAGCGCCCAGACCAGCGCGCTTCCGATAAAGCCCGCGCCGCCGGTCACCAGAATCCTTCCTTTGGATAGCTCGGTCATGTTCGTGCTGTTCTCAGGATCCCCTGACGATGAGCAGAGGAACCTTCACTCGATGGCGTACTGCGTTGATCGTGGTGCCGAAAATCAAATCTTTGATTCCGCGATGACCGTGCGAGGCCATAACCACCAGGTCCGGCTGAAGCTCCTTTACTGCCGCCGCGATGATGTTCGCCGGACTGTTTCCGTGCTGCACAACCACATCCACATCCACGTCCTGCTCGCGCAGTGAAGCCACGATGTTCGCGAGATAGTCCTGGCCTTCCTCGATTTCCGCGGTAGAGGAGAGCGATCCGAACATCTGGCTCGTGACACCCTCTTCAACGTGCAGCAGGGTGATGCGCGCGTGATGCATTCGAGCGAGCGCCAGCGCATTGCCGAGCGCTTCGTGGTCGCTCTCGCTGTGATCGAGTGGAACCAGAATATTCGAATAAGTGCGCGAAGGGTAGACCGGCGCGGCTTGTTCCGGAACGGTGACCGCGACCCGGGCGCTGGTAACGCGCGCGCGGCGGAGCCATGGCCAAAAACCGATCGTCACCAGCAGAGCAAGGAAGCCCAGCGACGCAACCACCAATGCGCTCAGAACAAACGGCCGGTATTTGCCGCTCGCCGAGGTCCAGTCACTCACCTGAGTCCAGAGCAGCCAGATATTCAAGGCCAGAACCAACGCCGCGCAGGCCCACGAGCCGGTTTGCAGCCAGCGGCCATTGGCGAATTCGCCCATCCGCTTCCGATCGCTTGTGAAATGCACCAACGGTATCACCGCGAACGGCAGTTGCAGGCTGAGTATGACCTGGCTCAAAATCAGCAGCTTGTAACTGCCGGTGTCGCCCGCAAAGTAGATGACCAGCGCAGCCGGCACAATCGCCAGAACGCGCGTGACCGCGCGGCGCAGCCACGGTTGCATCCTGAAGCGTAAAAAGCCTTCCATGACAATCTGGCCGGCCATGGTGCCCGTCAGCGTAGAGGATTGGCCCGACGAGAGCAGCGCGAGCGCGAATAAAAGACTCGCGGCGGTCGTTCCAAGCAGGGGCGAAAGAAGCTGATGCGCCTGCTGAATTTCCGTGACAATGACGTGGTGCTTGAAAAATACCGCCGCCGCCATCACCAGTATGGCCGCGTTGACGAACAGCGCGCCGTTCAGCGCGATCGTCAGATCCAGAAAATTAAACCGGCAAGCCCGGCGCTTTTCTGTCGGCGTCCCGCCGATCTGGCGGGTTTGCACCAGCGCCGAATGTAGGTAGAGGTTGTGGGGCATCACTGTGGCCCCCAGTATCGCCACAGCAATGTAAAGGGTCTGAAAATTCAGGCGAGGCGCCAATCCGCTCAGTATTTCCGGCACGCCCGGTCGCGCCAGGAATATTTCGAACGCGAAGCAGCCCGCAACGGTAGCGATCAGGACCAGCACAAAAGCTTCGATCACGCGTATCCCGAGCCGCGTGAACCACAGCACGAGAAGTGTATCGGCCGCCGTCAGCAGTACGCCGATCAGAAGCGGCAAATGGAACAGCAGGTTCAGGCCGATGGCCGCGCCTAGAACCTCAGCCAGATCGCAGGCGATGATGGCGACCTCGCACAGCATCCACAGCGTATAGGAAACCGCCCTCGGGTATTCATCCCGGCACGCTTGCGCAAGATCTCGCCGCGTGACGATGCCCAGACGCGAGCTCAAGGTCTGCAGCAGCAGCGCCATCAGGTTCGACAGCACCAGTACCCACAGCAGCCGGTATCCGAATCGCGCGCCCCCTTCCAGGTCCGTGGCCCAGTTGCCCGGGTCCATATATCCGACGCTTACTAGATAAGCTGGACCGGCGAACGCGAACATTCGCCTCCAGAACTGAGTATGGGAGGTGGAGACGCTCTCATGTACTTCGGGGAGGGAATATCCGCGGGAAGCAAGCGAGCGATCCTCCGGCATGAATGTGTATTTTCAGTATGGCATCGCCCAGCGCGAATCCTCTAAAAGCGCCCTAAGTCATTCATCCCGCAGTGTTTGAGGCGGGTCGAGCCGCGCCAGCCGCAGAGCCTCCCCACATCTCAAATTCCCCGCGTAACGAAGATTATTCCAGAGCGTCATTGGGACTCCTTGTTTACATAGGAAGATTCACTGGGCGGCGTTCCGAGTCTGTCTTGCACGATGTTGCTCTCCGCCTCTCTCGTGAAATCGAAGGGGTTTCGCCAAAACTGCGATACTTCTATGCGGAGCCCAGTTTTTTCGCGAGCGCGTTCTTAGCAGCTGTTGCTTTCCCCGAGAGTTCGCGTAATTTCGGATCGGAGTCATCTCCGAATCGCCGCAACAGATCCTCATAAGCTGCGATTGCTTCTTCGCTACGTTTCAGAGCGCCCAGCCTGACGCCTTTGTTGAACAGGGCCATAGCCACCCGCTCGCGCAGCGCGGCCTCCGGAGCATCGCCGAATCGCCGCAACAGCTCCTCATAAGCTGCGATCGCTTCTTCGCTGCGGTTCAGAGCGCCCAGCGTGGCGCCTTTGTTGAGCAGGGCTTTCGCTACGTGCTCGCGTAGCGCCGCCTCCGTAGCATCGCCGAATCGCCGCAACAGCTCCTCGTAAGCTGTGATCTCTTCCTCGCTGCGGTTCAGAGCGCCCAGCCTGACGCCTTTGTTGAGCAGGGCTTTCGCTACCCGCTCGCGTAGCGCGGCCTCCGTAGCGTCGCCGAATCGCCCCAAGAGGCCGTCATAAGCCGCGATTGCTTCGTCGCTGCGGTTCAGAGCGCCCAGCCTGGCGCCTTTGTTGAGCAGGGCTTTCGCTACCTGCTCGCGCACCGCGGCCTCCGTAGCGTCGCCGAATCGCCGCAACAGCTCCTCGTAAGCTGCGATCTCTTCCTCGCCGCGGTTCAGAGCGCCCAGCGTGATGCCTTTGTTGATTAGGGCATTCGCTACCTGCTCGCGCAGCGCGGTTTCTGTAGCATCGCCGAATCGCCCCAACACCTCCTTATAGGCTTCGATTGCTTCTTCGCTGCGGTTCAAAGCGCTTAGGCGGACGCCTTTGTTGAGCAGGGCTTTCGCTACCCATTCGCCGAGCGCGGCCTCCGTAGCGTCGCCGAATCGCCGCAACAGCTCCTCATAAGCCACGATCGCTTCCTCGCTCCGGTGCAGAGCACCCAGCCTGACGCCTTTACGAAACAGAGATCTTGCGAGTACGAAACCTGTCGAATAGTCCGTCAGGCCCAAAGCTGCGAGCCTTTCAGAGAATGCCACGATGAGGTCGTAACTGTCGAGCTCATCCTGAGAATTGTCGAACAGTCCTAACGCAGCATCGGAAAGCGCGGACATAACCTCCCGGAGCTGCTCGGGCGTCAGCTTTCCAATCGGAATTTTCTTCGCAATCCGAATTGCTTCCCGCTGCTTCGATTGCCTCACAGCGTTGCGGAAGGACTCTAAGCGGGATTCCGTCTTCGAGACGGGTAGCTGCCCCGCAGATGCTTTCAGCCTTTCTAAACTCTCGATAACGCTGCGAATCGCGTATACGTCATTTTCAAGTTCGTCCGATTTGTCCCCAAGAAGCGACGCTTTCAGATGCTTTGCATAAAACGTCAAGGGATCCTTCGTGAGCGGTGGAGCGTCCAGCTTAAATGCTTGTATCATTTGATCGAAAACGTCTGTGGCCCGCAGAAACGGCTCGTCCGGGTTCGAACCTGAGAGCGAGTATGCATCAGAATCATGAGCTTTCGCCCGAGGCGCATTTGCCGAAATTGCGGTCGGCTGACCAGAATCAGGCAAATCGGCCTTCTTCCTTTCATCCGGCACGACCACGAAGACATTCGGATCAGAGATGAGCCACTGAGGCAGGGCTTGGGCATCGCGTCGCTTGTAGCAAAACCAGTAGAGTCTCGTTCGCAGGCCGGTGGAGAGACGCCGCTGGAGAGCGGTCATGAAAACGTCTCCCTCCCATCCGCTGTAACCGACGACCAGCGGCGAGTGGGCCCACAGCAGGCTCTCCAACAGGGAGGACATCGTCAGCGAGGTATCACGCTGAATCCGGGCGCGCTCTCCGATCTCGTATTTCAGATTGCAGCAGTCGTAGAACCAGTAGGAGCCGTGGAGATGGATGATTTGAACATCCGGGGACTGTAGATCAATTCGCTCCAATGTTCTCGGATGATCGCAGACGGTGGGGCGGCGACCGAACAGTGTGAGCGCCCGCGAGAGGAAGTCATCGAAATTGCTGGTGACGACCAAGTTGGTGACGGTCTTATCGAGGAGCAAATGCGCGAGCCGGAAATTAGCGCGCGAGATGAACGCGTTTTCCATCAGCTCTCGAAGATATTGCTGGCGGTTTTCCGGCTGCTGGTAGGCTTGCTCAAACCAGTAGGAATAGGAATCGATAGAAGTGTCCGATGACGCCTGCGTCGTCTTTCCGTATCTCCCCGCCTCTTCTTTGCAGTGGTCTTGGATCTGGGCGGCCAGGGGAACGGGCGGATAGGAAATGCCAGCCCCCACCATGAAGAAGAACGGCGATGGAAGGCCTCGCCTCCTCTTTTGATCGATCGCCTGGTGGATCTCACCTGTCGCCGATCTCAGATCTAAGAGAGGCATCTCGACAGGTTAGGTTATCAGAAGATCCCCAAAGACGCAGCCGAGGACAGAATGAAAGCCCTGATTCGCGTAATTTGCTGAGCCCAAAAGACAACCGCGCATAACGGCGCAGTAGTATATAGTGGCGGAGTGAACGATGAACGCGCCACCACTACCGGTCCGGACTGGCCAAGCCTTCACGGAAACGTGTTGGAAGGCGGCTACGAAATTCAGGAATTGCTCGGAGCGGATCTAAGCCGGCGAACCTTCAAAATTCGTATCCTCGGCGGTGCGTCGGCGCATGCGTTTGTAAATATTTATCCAGTTGGCGGCGCTCCCGCGGACGAACAGGTTGCGCTCTGGAGACGTGCAGCGCAGCTTCAGCACTCGAATCTCAATCTCCCCTTAGCTGCCGGACGCATTCACGCGGACGGTGTCGATCTCATTTACGTCGTTCTACCCCGAGCCGATGAAGTGCTCGAGGACATATTGCGCGAGCGTCCGCTCTCCCCGCGGGAAGCTGGCGAAGTTCTGCTGAGCGCTTCGCGCGCGCTCGAATACCTGCGCGCCAATGGCTTTGTGCACGGGTGCGTCTCGCCGGAGCAAGTGCTCGCTTCCGGTGACACCGTCAAGTTGGCGGGCGATTGTATTCGAAAGGTCGGCTCCGCGCCCGCTCAGGGGCTGTTTTCAGCGAAATATACCGCGCCCGAAAGCGACGGTCGCAATGCGACGCCGGAAGCCGACGTTTGGTGTCTGGGGGCGACTCTGCTTGAGGCGCTGACGCAGGACCCATGCCAGGAAGATTGCCGCGAACGGGCCGCGCAATTGCCGGGGGCTTTCGGAACCCTCGCGCCGCTCTGCCTCGATCCCGATCCACAGGCCCGTTGCAAGCTTGTGGACTTACCACCGCCCTACGGGCGAAAACCGACGCCCCCGCCTCCCGAGCCCCTTTCTCCCGCGCTCCCTCCCACTCCCGTTTTCGAAACTGCTCAACCCCGAACGCCCGTCACAGTGCTCTCTCACGGCGTCACTCAGAATCCCAAGCTCTGGATCTACGCGGCTATCGGGGTGTTTGTGCTCTGCATCGTAATCTGGCTAGCCAGGCCGAAGCATCGGCCTCAACCGGCAGTTCCGGTTGTGCAAAGCGCCGCGCCAGCCAAGCCGGCGAACGCCTGGCCGACTCGGACCATTCCACCCGAAACCGCGGCGGCAGCGAAGCCGCATCCCGCCCCGGCCCGTAGCGAACCGGCCAGTGGAAATGGCGCCGTCTGGCGGGTGGTCGTCTACACTTACAGCCGCCCCGCGGACGCTCAGAAAATGGCGCGCTCCCTCAATGAAAAGCACGCCGGGTTGAATGCGGAAGTCTTTACGCCGGAAGGCGACGCGAAAGCCTACTTAGTGGTTGTGGGCGGCCGCATGGCTCGCGACCAAGCGGCGCGCTTGCGCCGGCAAGTAAGAAGCATGGGATTGCCGCGCGACTCCTACATACAGAATTACAAGCAATAGGCAATCCGGAAGAGAGCGGGAGGAAATCCACTCTCTTCCGGTTACAGTCACCGGGCTGCCGTGTTATGCGGCTGCGCTCGACATAACGTAAAAGCCGTTGACTCCGGTCGGAAAGAATCCGCCCATTTTCGCGTTCGCTTGGCCGCCGAAGGCAAGATAGAGGACTTGACCCGGCGTGCGGACGTTCACGAGTCCCGTGCTGTTCACTGAGAAATACTGGTTCGGATTCGAAGGAGGAGGAAGAATGTCCACTCCATCCAGTGCCGGGGCCGTTGGAATGTTCAATCTCGCAACTTGCAGACGAATGTTCGCCGCATGTTCCGCTTCAACCGCGAGCACTCTGGCCGCAGTCCCAATCACCGCGCTGGAAAGCAAGGGCGCCGCGCCGGCGTATGCCGTCACGCCGATATCTTCAAAAATTCTGGCCAGCTTGAGGAAGTCGTTCTGGCTGCCGAATCCGAAGCCCAGCGCGCCCAGGTTGATATTAGGCTTCGCGACTTTCGCGCTGCCCAAAGCGCTGCGAAGCAGCGTCACGTGATCTCGTTCGTCGCCGGCAATCTGGTTAGCGACATCCGACGTAAATACCAGGCTGTTTGAGAACGTGACTTTTGCGGCGTTTTCAGTGTAGCCGCCCGCGCCTGGGTTCGGAGAATTTGAAGCTCCGCTCACTCCTATGCCCAAAGCTTCGATCCCAGCTCCAGTCGTTGCCCAGGTGTAGAATTCCGCCTCGAGATATTCGAGATTCAGAGCGAAGTTCAAGACGTTGACGTCGGTCGACGTTTGGGCATCCGCCTTCTTTACGTCAAGCGAGAGCGCCGCGCCCATTGCCGCGCTGGCGATCCCAATTTTCTTAACAAAGCTGCGGCGATTCGATGCCGCGGCAATTACATCTGGAATAATACTCTTGGTTCCCATTTTCACTCCCTTGAATAATTGATTAAATGTTATGACCAACTGCGGTTGACTTAGATTGGAAAGTGGAAAGTACCGGGCCCACTTATGAACGGGATTTGCCGCGCCTGCGGCGAACCACCCCGAAAGCGATTACGGGCAGCGCCAGCCAGAATGTTGCGGGCTCCGGCACGGCTGCGGCATCTAGCGTGAACTTCCCGTCCCGTTGAACGCATGGTGCTATATCCGTTTCCCAGAACGATCCGGTTGTTCCGCACGTTTGCGCCGTGAAGTTGCCCTGGCCTTGCTCCAGGAATCCGTCTGAGAGATTTGGACCGATCGGCACGTCGAAAAACTCGCTCAATGCCAAAATATAGGCGCCGCTCTTGAGATTCAATTTGAGATAGGCGTCATCGCACATGTGCGTCGTCGGGTCGCTGTTCATCCCTGCTCCACACGTTGCATCCGCGCCGTCGCTCGCGATCAGATTTCCTGTCGCCGCGTTGAAAATGGAGATCACCGGCAAGAATCCACCCGCGGGTGTGGTGATGCCGTTCATCGTTCCACCTCCGTAAGAATCGGTGGATAATATGACCTGTGAGTTCTGGGTGAGAGTCCAGGTATATTCCTGAACTTCGTCGTCGCCCGTAAATGTACCTGTGTACGTCGTGATGGAGGATGCCCTCGCGTGACTTACACCGAAAGACCCCATGAGCAAAACTCCTAACGTATACGCTAACTTGCTTCTAAAAACCATCTATACGGCTCCTCTTAGGCTAGTTGCCTCCTACCACTTGCTTATACGGACTAAACGTGCGAAACGGATGAGCCGCTGGGAATAGTGCGGGTACCTGGTACCCAGCTGAACGAAAAAGTAAATATGTGTGTGGGATTGTGCGAGGTTTGCATCTATAAGCGGATATGCATCTTGACGATGGCGCCGATGCCGAGTTGATGGAGCGTCTTCGCAAGCGCGATCCGGATGGCTTGGCCGCCGCATACGACCGCTACGGGAAGACCGCATATTCGCTCTTTGTCCGAATTACGCACGACGAGAGCGCGGCCCAGGATCTGGTCCAGGAGTTGTTCTTTCGCTTGTGGAACCGGGCCCGGGAATTCGATTCCAGCCGCGGAGCGCTCGGCGTCTGGATTCTGTCTATCGCCCGCAACATGGCGATCGATTATGTACGCTCCGCCCAAGCGCGGTTTGCCACCCGTCTGCGTCCGATAGACCGGATCGATCGGTTGTGTTTCTCTTATAATCCAACCGACCCCGCATCTCGTATCGATAATGTAAGGACGGTCAAAGCGGCGTTTGGAAGCTTAAGCGATAACGAAAAGCGAGTAATGGAACTCGCTTACTTCGAGGGGTTCTCGCAATCGGAGATTGCGGCCCGCCTGGAAGAGCCATTAGGAACGGTCAAGAGCTGGATGCGGTCCGCTTTAGGCCGGTTGCGCGCGGCAGTCAAGGGAACCCCAGCGCCATGACTCACGCCGAAATGGACGAACTCTACGAACTGTACGCGCTCGGCGTGCTCGAGCCGGAACTGGGCGCTGAGATAGAACAGCACCTGGAAGAAAACTGCGCTCATTGCATCACACGCGTCCGCGAAGCGTCTTCGCTTGTGGCAGCGTTGCCTGGAGTCGCGCCGTCCGTCGAACCGCCGGCTAGCCTGCGCGCCCGTATTGTTGCCAGTGTCAAACCGCCCCAGCGCGCGGCGCGTTGGGCTTTCGCTGTCGCCGCTCTCAGCGCCGCGTGCCTGGTCCTGCTTGTCTATTCGTTCTGGTCCTCGAACGATCTTCGGTCGGCGCGCGCTCAACTAGCTTCCCTCACGCACGAACGGAACGAGCTGCGCTCGGCGGTCGAAATATTGAGCCGGCCGGAGACTCGCGCGGTGGAGTTTGGAAAATCGGAAAACGTTCCGCATGGCCGCGTGCTGGTAAACCGATCGGGAGGTTTGGTATTCGTCGGCTCACAGCTACCCGCTCTGGCCGGTAACCGCACATTCGAGCTGTGGCTGATTCCCGCCGCAAAGGGCGCCGCCCCGCAGCCCGCCGGGATCTTCCGCCCGGACTCCTCCGGCAATTCTGTCGATGTCTCTCCGATTCCAGTAAACACATCGCAAATTGCGGCTGTTGCAGTGAGTGTCGAGCCGCCGGGTGGATCGAGTGCCCCGACCACCACGCCGATTCTCGTGGTGCCCATCGGATAGGATGAGGACCATTCGCGGGAAAAGCTTCTACAGCTTGCCGACTGCTCCCGCCGGAGCTGGATTGTGCTGCGTAGGGGGTGCGCCGCCCTGCGGAAGCGGTACCAGCATCTGTTCTTTCCGATAGATCAGCGTTGACGTGTTATAGCTCGCCAGCTCAAAACCGTGTCCGTGCGTGATGGCATCGGTTGGGCACGCTTCCACGCAATAGCCGCAGAAAATGCATCGGTTGTAGTCGATGTTGTAAACCTTCGCGTAGCGCTCGCCGCCGCTGATGCGCTGTTGCTCGGTATTTTCAGCCGCTTCAATGTAGATGCAGTTGGAAGGACACGCCGCCGCGCACAGAAAACAGGCCACGCATTTTTCGAGGCCGTTTTCATCGCGCTGCAGCACATGAACACCGCGAAAACGTTCCTCGAGCTGCGCGGGTCCGTCCGGATATTCCTCGGTAATGGCGGGCTGCAGCATCTCCTTGAAGGTGATGCCCATGCCTTTGGCGATCGCCGCCGCGGAGCCGAGCGCTTCGCCAATTTTCGTCATCCTGATTTCAGGTTAGCGCAAGCCCCGCGCTCGCCCGGCGCGCTTGCCGTCGCTGAAGCATCGATAAAATGACCTTTGTGCGTGTAGTTCTTCTTTTCTTTTTGGCCGCTCTTCTGCTCTTTGGCGAAACCTTCAAGCTCTACCTGAAAGATGGCGGCTATCATCTGGTCCGCGAGTACCAAGTGCAGGGCGATCGCATCCGGTATTACAGCACCGAGCGTAGCCAGTGGGAAGAGATTCCGAGAGCTCTGGTCGATCTCGATAAAACCGAGCGCCAGCACCGGCTCAAAGACCAGGAGGCCGCCCGGGAAGCTCGCGACGAGGACGACGAGGAAAAAGCTGAGCGCGCGCAAAGACGTGAAATCGAGGCGATTCCCATGGATGCCGGCGCGTACTACAAAGCCGCCGATCGGGTGGAGGCGCTTACTCTGGCCAATTACCAGATCGTCACCAGCAAGAAGCGCAGAACGCTTCAGATCCTCTCGCCCGTGCCGCTGGTTCCCGGAAAGGCCTCCGTCGTCATTCAGGGCGATCGTTCCAAATTCGTCGTGACCGAAGAGCGGCCCGATTTTTATCTGCGCCTCGAAAAGCAGGAGCGCTTCGGCATCGTCAGCCTTACGCCGAAAAAGAACTTGAGAGTGGTGGAGAACATCTCCATGCTTCCAGTGACCAAGCAGAATGTCGAAGACCGGAAGCAGATGGATACCTTTCAGCAGGAATTGGCGAGTGGACTCTATCGGGTATGGCCGGAGAAGCCGCTCGCACCGGGCGAGTATGCGCTTATCGAATTCTCGGACGACACGGAGAACAACGATATCGATCTGCTGGTGTGGGATTTCGCTTATATTCCCAGCGCCAAATAGCGCCTCTCATTCATAGCGCAGCGCTTCGGCCGGAGCAATGCGGGACGCGCTCCGAGAAGGGTGCAAGGTCGCAAAAAAGCTCGTGGCGAGCGCCAGCCCCGCAACCCAGATTCCATCCGTCCAGTGGCTCAGAAAGGGCACGTAGCTGAGCGCGTACACTTGCTCGTCAAGCTTCAGCCACCGGTAATGATTGAACAGCGTAGTGACCGAATAGCCAACCGTAAGGCCGATAATGCAGCCGATCCCGCCGATGATCAGCCCCTGCAAGACGAAAATTCGTTGAACCTGCCGGCGGCGCGCGCCCATCGACATCAGAATCGCGATGTCCCGATGCTTTTCCATCACCAGCATGACCAGCACGACCAGAATATTCAGGGCCGCGATCAGCTCAATCAGGCTGACGGTAATGACGCTGACCAATTTTTCGAGCCTCAGCGCGTTCAGCAACGACCGGTTCTCATCCATCCAGGTGCGGGCGATCAGCTTCGAGCCGCTTATCTTTTCCGCTTGAATCGCGACTTGGCGCGCGTCGAAAATATTATCCAAGCGCAACTCAATCGTATTCACCACGTCATTGAGATCGAGCACCTCTTGCGCGGCGGGCAGGGAAGTGAAGGCCCACGTCGAATCGAGATCGTAAAGACCCGTTTCGAAAATCCCTGCCACCCGGAAATGGAATAGGCTCGGAACCACTCCGAACGGCGTAAGCTGGCCCTGATAGCTGATAATCGTTACCGGACTGTGCAGCACCACTCCCGCCTGCTCAGCCAACCGGGAGCCGAGGATGATGTATTTGCCGCTCCCGTCGAAGCTTGCGAGCGATCCGGCCTTCAGGTGGCGCAGCATCTCCGGAACTCGCGCGCCGTGTCCCAGTGGAACGCCCTTCAGCACGGCCCCCGATCCCACCAGCGGGCCTTTCAGCGCAATCTGTCCGTACAATCCGGGCGTGGCGCTCACCACGTGCGGAAGCCGCCGCAGCTTCGGAATCAGTTCTTCCCAATTCTGTATGCCGAATTCGGGATTACGCTCCAGGATGCTGACGTGCGCGGTCGCGCTGAGCAGGCTGGATTCGAGCGTGCTCTGAAAACCGTTGTTGATCGCGAGTGCGATAATCAGCGCCGCGACTCCCGCCGCCACGCCTACAATGGATATCACCGTGATCACCGAAATGACGGTCTGCTTTCGCTTGGCGCGAAGGTAGCGAAGCGCGACCATCCATTCAAAGCGGGACATGCTGCGCAGCGCCGCTAAGGAGCTATTTCCCTTAGCCGCTCCACCAGGCCGATTGCCGGCTCCGGACGCAGGAGCGGAAACAGGATCACATCGCGAATCGATTTCGACCCGGTCAGGATCATCGTCAACCGGTCGATTCCAATCCCCTCGCCGGCCGCCGGAGGCATGGCATAGCAGAGAGCGCGAATGTAGTCTTCGTCCATAACGTGCGCTTCTTCATCGCCGCCCGCCTTCCGCGCAAGCTGTCGATCGAAGCGGCGGCGCTGTTCCTGAGGATCGTTCAACTCAGTAAAGGCGTTCGCGATTTCCATCCCCGCCACGTAGATCTCAAACCGTTCGACGAAATCCGGTTCATCGGGCTTGTTCTTGGAAAGCGGCGAAACTTCCGCTGGAAAATCGTAGACGATCGTCGGCTCGAAAAGTCGATCTTCCACATGCCGCTCAAAAAGATCGACAAGCGCTGCGCCCGGGGTGGTTTCTTTCGATTGCCTGAGCAGCCACTCGGGATCGCTTACGTTCTCCGGAGATGGTTTGTCGCCGTGCCGCCAGAATTCAACCACTGCCTCCCGCATGGAAAACCGTCGAAAGTTTGCGAAGTCAAGCTCGCGGCCTTCGTAGACGGTTCGCGTTGAGCCGATCGCGTCCATTGCCGCCTGGCCCAGCAACTCGGTTGAAAGTTGCATCATTCCACGGTAATCCGTATACGCCTGATAGAACTCGAGCATAGTGAATTCCGGATTGTGGTGCGTCGAGATGCCTTCATTCCGGAAATTGCGGTTGATCTCGTAGACCCGTTCGAGACCGCCCACTACCAGCCGTTTTAGATAGAGTTCAGGCGCGATGCGCAAGTAAAGATCGAGATCCAGCGTATTGTGGTGCGTCACGAAAGGCCGCGCCGCCGCGCCGCCGTAGAGCGGCTGCATCATCGGAGTTTCCACTTCGAGAAAACCACGCTGGTCTAATTGCCGCCGCAACGAACCGATGATTTTCGAGCGGGTGATGAAAACTTTGCGCACCTCCGGGTTCGCGATCAGATCCAGATAGCGTTGCCGGTAGCGCGTTTCAATGTCCTCGAGGCCGTGCCACTTCTCGGGCAAAGCCAGCATGATCTTCGACAGGAAGAATAGTTCTTCCACGTGAATGCTGAGCTCGCCCGTCCTGGTCCGAAACAGGTATCCGGCGACGCCGATGATGTCTCCGTTATCCAGTAGTTCGTAAAGTTTGTAGCCGGTTTCGCTGACCGAGTCCTTCCTGACATAAATTTGAAGCTTTTCGCCGTCCTGCAGCAGGTGAAGAAAACCCGCTTTGCCCATCCGCCGAATGGTCAGAATGCGGCCCGCGACGCGAACGTGGATGGGATTGGTTAATTCGTCGCTGGTCTTTGCGCCATATTCGGCGAGGATTTGAGGAATCGCGTGGGTGTAATCAAAGGCTTGGCCGTATGGTCGAAACCCGAGCTGGCTGATTTGGGCGATACGTTCATGGCGCTGGCGCAATAAATCGTCTTCTAATGGCAATGAATAAATCCTTGAAGCTTACATTGTAGAAGGCGAGGCAGTGTCCAGGCTGCGGACTCGGGGCGCGCTAGCGTCGTACGATGACTTCGCGCAGGTGATCTCGCGTTAGAAAAAACTTGAGCGAAGCCGCGTGCGCGAATAGCTTCTCCAGTGAGCGGTTTTGAAAGAATTGCACTCTTTGCGAAGCGCCTCGGCCGGAGAGAAGCAGGGTTTTTCGATCTTGTATGCGGTAGTTGTACACCGGGATGCTCGAGATCTTCTCATTTGCGTTGAAGAACGCGAGCATCAACCCGCCGGGGCGCATAATCCGGAGCAGTTGACCCACCATTTGCTCCAGGAGGGGAGAAACGAAAAATTGCAGAGTGTCCCAAACCAGTGCGCCGTCGAACGATTCGTCCGGAAAAGTCAGCGTTTCGTCGAGAAACCGCTGGGCTTTGCTGGCAGCCTGCTGATTTTCGAGAAAATCGTCGCCGAAACATTCCTGCATGGTTCCGATGATGTCGTCGGAAGAGATGCGGTGGCCGAGATCCGTGATGAAACTGATATTCGCCTGGCTGGCGCCCGACATATCCAGAATCGACAGGTTTTCCGAGTTTTGCAACAGGCCGCAGAACTGCTCAAAGCCGCTACTGGGCCGGACCAGCTTCGAAGTTGGCTCTCTTGCTATGGATTTGGTGGAAGCTCCCTTTGCAACGCCAAAGTTCATAAGTCCCCGGACTTCCTCCAGGGACGGCCTTGCGGTCTCCCTGCTGGACCTCTTACTTCAGCGAGCTTGCCAGGCCAGCCGTGCTTCCCACGGGTCTCATGGCGCTAGAAGTCGTTGGGGGCGCGGCAGGCTTCTCCTCCGGCTGGGATTGGAGTTGCTGAGGACCCTTGACCGGCGGCGTCTTTGAGATGTCGATACTCCCCTTAAAATAGGCCCCGTCCTCAATCACAATCCGGCTCGTTTTGATGTCGCCTACGAGCTTGGCTTCTTTCTTGATATCGATTTTTTCAGACGCATCCACGTTGCCTTGGATAGATCCCTGAATCACGATCTCCCGGGCTTTCAAACTGGCCTGAACGCGCGCATTCGGGCCGATGGTGAGCCGGTGTTCGTGGCACTCAACGGTGCCCTCTACTTCTCCGTCGATGGTTAAATCCTCGCGGGCAAAGATCTGCCCCTTTACGGTCACGTTCTTCCCCAGCGCAGCAGAACCGCTGCGAATGGAGGTGGGCTCGGACTCAAAACTTCTGGCTGGCGATGACATCGTATTAGTTTCTCTCCTGGATGGTTCTAGCGCTGAAGCGGATGATATGCCTGCACCGGCCGGCCGGTCCGGTCTCTGCGGTAGCTCGTCTTCTTTTCGTTTATTGCTCCACATGAAAAGGGGGTCTCCTCAAAATGCTGCATTCATCGTACTACTCCCTGCAAGTTCTTCGATCGCAGAGACGTCGCGAATGGCTCTCGACTTGGATAAAGGCGCTCCAAGCTTTATGATATGCCTCCGCGTTTGTGATAATGAACACGGTGTCCAAGACCCGGGAACTTGAATCGCGTTTGGAACGGGCCGAGCAGCAGCTTCGCCTGTTTCAACGGGTCAGCAGGTTGATGACCCGCGATATGGATTTGGACGACGTGCTTCACGAAATTGTAACCTTGGTTCGCGACTTCCTGAATTGCGATTCTTGTCTCATCTATTTAGTGGAGAACGGTGAATTAGTTCTCTACGCATCGAGCGCGCCGACGCGTAAAAATATCGGAAAAGTGCGTCTGCGGCTGGACGAGGGGCTGACCGGGTGGGTGGCGCGGGAACGCCGCTTGCTCGCTATTTCGAGAGAAGCGTATACCGATCCGCGCTTCAAGTTCTTCAAGGATCTGCCGCAGGATACGTTTGAGGCCTTTCTCTCCGTGCCCATCATTTCTCAAAATAAAGTGGTCGGCGTCATCAACGTGCAGCATCGCGAGCCGAAAATCCATTCGGGCAGCGATATGGAGATGCTAAGCACGCTGGGCGAGCAGGTAGGATGTCTGCTGGTTCTTTCGCGCCGGAAAAGCGCGCCCGCGCCGAGCGCCGCCATCCCCGGCTAAGCTTGCCGCTCCGGTTCGGGAACCTCGTCGGTATCTTCCGGCAGACTCGCTGCGGCGTCGAGCAGTTCACACGGACGGAAACTCAGGAAGTTACAACGGCAGGTGATGCAACGGTATCGATTCGCGCCGAAAGTCATCAACAACTTATTCAAAAAGTTCAGGTGGTAGTGCTTACGCGGCCAGGCTGTTAGTTTCATGCCGAGGCACTTAGGGCACTTAGCGTACTGAAGCTTGGAAAACAGCCAGATATTTACCCAGCCTCGCTGATTGCAATCAAGGCAGCGAAACGGATAGATACCCAAAGCCATTTTGCCGAGCTCCAGGACCGATTGCCTCCGCGACCGGCGCAGGCTCGCGCTCCCGCAATACTGGCAAGCGTAAGCGGCGCTTCTCATACGACAACGCTCTCTCCGTGGCGCGCGTGGCTGGCAATATAGCGGGAGCGATATGCGAGAAACGCATTCCGGAGCGCTTCCAAGGCTTCCGGCTTCTGAGAAAGCGGCTGGTGATCCAACTCGAGCACCGGGAGTAAGTCACGGGTCGTCGAGGTGATGAAAACCTGGTCGCTCTCTTCTAAGCTGGAGGGGGTAAGCTCACATTCAGCCATAGACAGCCCTGCCGCCTGAATCTCTTCGAGTAGGATTGCCCGTGTAACGCCGGGCAGACAGCCGGAGCTTTCGAGCGACGGAGTCCAAACCCGATCGTCCCGAATCGTGAAAATGTTTGCGGAGGTGCATTCGCTCACTTTGCCATGTTCATTCAGCAGAACCACTTCATCGAAGCCCCGCTGATGCGCTTCTTCGTACCAGGTAAGGTTTTGAGCCCAGGAAGTAATCTTTGCACCTGCAAACGGAGAAGCGCCATGCCTGGCGTTCGGTACATAGCTGAGCTTCACTCCTTCTCCCCATGGATGAAGATCGGCCGTGAACGCGATCAGGTCCGCGCCGGGCCTGCTGACGGGATCTTCAAAGAGCCCACCCCGGTTACGCACCACCGCCACTCGCAGCGTGGCATTGAAAGCCCGGTTGGCATCCACCAGCGATAGCAGTCTGCTTTCGAGATCAGCCGCTGAAATCTCAAATGGCACGTGCATTCGCTCCGCATCCCGGCTCATCCTTGCATAGTGCCGTTCAAAGGCGAACAGGATTCCATCACAGACGCGCAGCGTGCTGAATACTCCCCACCCGTTTAGAAATCCAACCTGCCCGGGCGAAAGCAGCATCTCGCCAGTGCCGCGAATCTCGGTATTGTGCAGTAAGTAGCGATGCACTACTCGTATCTTATCGGAAGCCAGAGGCTCGCGCGGCCCCTAAAACCCTTCCCGTTTGTACACTACGCCGCCTTTCATCACGAATCGCACCTTTTCTACAACCCCGATGTCCTCGAGCGGATCGCCCGGCGTAGCGATCACATCCGCCAGGTAACCCGGCTTCAGCTCGCCAATCTGTCCCTCCCATCCCAGCAGTTTTGCGCCATTCAGCAGATCCGCTTGCAACACGGCCAGCGGCTTCATGCCGTATTTCACCATCAGCACGAGCTCCCGCGCCTGCGTACCGTGCGGAAAAGGACCTACGTCCGACCCCACCACCATCGGCACTCCAGCCGCCAGTTGCTTGCGGAATTCACGGGCATGAAATTCGAGCATCTCCCGCTCGCGCGCGCCCGCGGCGGCCGTCGCAGCATGTTCCATGAAATATTCAGAAATCGTGAAGGTTGGAACCGCGGGAATCCGCTTCTCCCGCATTATCCGCATGGTCTCGTCGCTGAGCTGATAGGCATGGTCAACGGATTCCACTCCGGCTTTGGCCGCGTACAGCGTTCCCGGCTCGCCGGTGGCGTGCACCGCCACTCCCTTGCCTACTCGGGCCGCTTCCCGCACCGCCGCGCTCAGTTCGGCTTCTGTGTATTGATAGGGCGTATGAAACTGGCCGTCCCGCATCGAGTCCGGTCCGGTCTCATACATTTTGGTGAAGTCCGCGCCCTCCTTATATTGTTCGCGCATCGCCGCGATTATTTCGCTCGGAGTGTTCGCGTACGTGGCGTTTGAGAGCACATGCTGCGCCGGATTGAATTTGATCGCATCCTCATGGCCGCCCAGAATATCGATGGCGTTGCCGCTGATTCGCATCCTCGGCCCGGGAATTAAGCCTTGGTTGATCGCATTGCGCACGGCGGTATCGGCCGATCCCGCGCCCTCCGTTCCCATGTCGCGTTCCGCCGTGAAGCCGGCCATCAGGTCGTTCCGCGCCGCCAGTTCGGCCAGAATGGTCCGCTGTGGAACGGATTCTTCGACGGTTTGCAAGTCTTCCGACCCGGGATGCAGAAATAAATGCACGTGGGCGTCAATTAACCCCGGCATCAGAGTGCTGTCTCCCAGGTCGATGACCTCCGCGCCTGCTGGTTCTGTCACTTTCGTACCGGCTTCGACAATTCGTTCGCCTTCCACCAGCACTTCGCCGGGAGCGATTATTCGCCCGCTCCGGATATCCAGCAATCGCGCGGCCTTGAGCACAACGGCCCGGGAGGAATCCGGCCCGGATTGCGCCACAGCAGTCTCCAGCAGGAAAAGCGCTAAAACCGCGGCAGATAGAGCGCGGGCGCCGCGCTTACCGCAACTTTCCGGAACGGAATGAAGACGTTTCATCGTATTACGTTTAGCAAACTTCCACGCTTGAGGGATACATGACTTTTTCCGGCGAATTCCGCTACGTTGTCCGCTCGTTGACGAAATCGCCCGTCTTCACCTCTGTCGCCGTCCTTTCGCTCGCGCTCGGGATCGGCGCAAATACCGCCGTCTTCACCATGCTCGACCAGGTTCTCCTTCGTTTGCTACCAGTCCAGGACCCGCAGCGCGTCGTTCAACTCAAAGAAGTCGGCGACTTCTACGGCTCCAATACCGGAATGAACTCGCTCTCTTACCCGATTTACAAAGATTTCAGCGAGCAGAACCAGGTTTTCAGCGGTATGCTGTGCCGGCACAGCCTGCCATTCAGCGTAAGCTTTCAGGGCCGCAGCGAGCGGGCGGCCGGAGAGGTCGTCTCCGGCAGCTATTTCCCGGTGCTCGGCATCCGCCCAGCATTGGGACGCTTGTTCAGTTCCGACGAAGACCGCACCAGGGGCGGTGCGCCGCTTGCGGTCTTGGGATACGACTACTGGAAGACGCGATTTGCCGGCGACCCGTCCATTCTCGGCAAGCAAATTCTGGTGAACGATCACAAGCTGACCATCATCGGCGTGGCGGCGAAGGGTTTTGCGGGGGTTGAGCCGCTCTTTACCACTCAAATCTTCGTACCCGTCATGATGGCGGAACAAATCACGGGCGAGACCAAACCGTTGGACGATCGCGGACGCCGCTGGCTCCAGGTTTTCGCGCGTCTACAGCCGGGCGTGACGCTGGTCCAGGCGAAAGCCTCGTTGCAACCTATATTCCATCGCATCCTCTCGACGGAAGTGCAACTGCCTCGTTTCGCTCATGCGTCGTCCTACTCGCGCCAGCAGTTCCTGAAAATGTCCCTGGACGTATTTCCAGGAGGTCAAGGCCAAAATGTAGCGCGGCAGTTCATGGAAGCGCCGCTTTGGGCCCTGATGGGCATGGTCGTATTAGTCCTTCTGATTGCCTGCGCGAACGTTGCGAATCTGATCATCGCCCGCGCTAACTCGCGCCAGAAGGAGATCGCCGTCCGCCTCGCGCTCGGCGCGAGCCGCTCCCGCATCGTCTCTCAACTTCTGCTCGAAAGCGCCCTGCTGGCTTTAATGGGCGGCTTGCTCGGACTCGCAGTTTCCGCTTGGACCATGCGCTTCCTGGCGGGCATCATGCCGCATATGGACCCGCCGCTCAAGCTCTCAACCAATCCCGACCTGCGCGTCTTGTGCTTCAATCTCGCCGTTTCTCTGCTCACCGCGTTCCTGTTCGGCCTCTTGCCCGCGCTCCAGGCAACTCGCCCGGACTTGGCTCCCACTTTGAAGGACCGAGCCAACGCGGTAGCAGGCGGAGGGCAGGCCAGATGGCGTCGGCTCCTGGTCTGCGCGCAAGTCAGTTTGTCACTCTCGCTGCTGATTGGCGCCGGTTTGTTCGCGGGCACCCTGAGGAACCTGAAACGGCTCAGTCCGGGATTCGAAACCAATAACCTGCTCTCCTTCTCAACCGATCCCACGCTGAGCGGCTACGATAACGCCCGGTCGCAGCTCTTTTACAAGCAGCTCACTCAGAAATTGGCCGCGCTGCCCGACGTTCGGTCGGCCGCGCTCTGCATTGTGCCGCCCTTGACTTTCGACGAGTGGGACGACAGCATATCCGTCGAGGGCTACGCGCCCAAGCCCGGCGAGGACATGAATCCTTATGTGAACTACGTATCGCCAGGCTTTTTCGACACGCTCAAAATCCCGCTTTATGCGGGTCGAGACTTTACCGAACGCGACCATCTCGGCACAGCCAAAGTCGTAATCGTCAACGAGAAGTTCGCGCGCCACTATTTCGGAGCCCGAGGCGCGATCGGCCGGCACATCGGCCTGGGCGGCGATCCGGGAACCAAAACAGATATCGAAATCGTGGGTGTCGTCCGTGACACCAAGTATCAGACCATGCGCGAGGAGACCCATCGGCAGGTATTTTTCCCCTACCTGCAGAACGATTGGGCATCGCAGATGACTGCGTATGTTCGCACCGACGCGAGTTCGGCGCGCATGTTCCCCGAGCTTCGCGGCGTCGTTCACCGCCTGGACGCAAATCTGCCCATTTACCAGATGAAAACCGAAGAGCGCCAGCTCGATGACGTTCTTTCCGTCGAACGTCTTGCCGCAAGTCTCTCCAGCGCTTTCGGCCTCCTCGCAACCGTTCTCGCCGCTATCGGTCTCTACGGCGTGATGGCGTTTCTGGTTGCCCGCCGCACTCGTGAAATCGGTATCCGTATGGCGCTTGGCGCGTTAACCGGCGATGTTCTTTGGATCGTCATGCGCGAAGTACTGCTGCTCGCCGGAATAGGCGTCGCCATCGGCCTTCCCGCGGCTTTGGCGGTCACGCGCCTCCTGCAAAGCCAGCTCTTCGGAATGTCTCCTTACGATCCCGTTACGATCTCTCTAGCCACGCTCGGGATTATCGCTATCGCCGCTTTCTCGGGCTATCTGCCCGCACGCAGGGCCACGCGCATTGACCCGCTTACTGCCTTGCGGTACGAATAACGCCCACGCGCCGGGCTAGGCCTCGTGCCGTAGCGCGGCGACCGGATCGAGTCTCGCAGCACGCCGGGCGGGCCACCAGGTCGCGGCGAGGGCCACAACCGCAAGGGTCAACACCACACCCGCCATCGAACGCGCATCGAACGAGGTAGCCGCGAACACCTGAAAACGTACGATGCGCTCGACTACGACGCTCCCGCACAAGCCGATCGCAAGGCCCAGCGCCGCCAGCTTCGCAGCCGTCCGAAGCACCAGCCGCAATACGTCGGCGCGTGTCGCGCCCAGCGCCACGCGCACTCCGATCTCATGCATCCGCTGGGTCACGTCATAGGAAATGACGCTGTAAATCCCAACCCCCGCCAAGGCCAGCCCCAGCGCGGCGAAGCAATTGAACAGGGCCATATTGAAGCGAGGCTCGACTGTCTGGTACCCGAGTATTTCGGTTAACGTCCGCGGCCGCCCGAACCACAACTCTTTGTCCATCTCCTGAGTGGTTCGCGCCAATTGCAGGTTTGCCACATTCACGCAGGCGATCAACAGGAGCAACCCCACCGCAACCAGCAGCAAGTGCAGGCTGGAGCTCATCTCCCCGCTTGCCACGGTGATGTCCATGTAGTTCAAGAGCACGGTGCGGAGCTTTCCCTTCGGGAATTCGTCCGGCTTGGCCGCTGCCAGGCGCAGATTCAGCGCGTGCAACTGCTGCTCCGCAACTTGTTTGGTAATTCCGGACCGCAACCGCATAATCACGTTCAGCGGAGTTTCGTCGGCAAGGTTCATCGGCATCGGCAGCCAGAACGATTCGTTGGTATACCAGCCAAACCGCGGCGGCATCACGCCGATAATGGTGTGCGGCGCCTTGTTCAATATCAGCTTTTGCCCGATTGCCTTCGGATCGCCATTAAACACCCGCTGCCAGAAACCATAACTGAGCACCACTACGGGCGCGGGCTCGCCGCCGGATCCGATGTCGAAGGATTCAATGGTTCGACCGATGAGCGGCTTCACGCCAATAAAGTGAAAAGCGCCGCCGGTCATTAACACACCATAAAAGCGCTCCGGCGCGCGATCGCCGGTGACGACCATTGGTTCATATCCGGTCGCCATCACATCCGAGAACGCGGGAAGCTTCTGAATCTCGAGAAATTCGCGAAGGGGGTAGGGATGCCACCCCTCCGGCGGCTCCTTCTTCCCGGTTATCGCCGGCGCCCAAATCTCATCCGGCTTGGCGTAAGGATAAGGAGCGATGAGCACTCCGTAGACCTCGCTGAAGAGCGCAGTTCTCGCCCCAATGCCCAACATCAGCGATAACAGAGCCACCACCGTGAAACCGGGACTTCTTCCGAATCCGCGCAGAGGGTACCGCAGATCCTGCCACAGCCGCTCAGCCCAGAGCCAGCCCCAGATTTCCCGGGATTCTTCTCTAGCGAGCGTCACGCTGCCGAATTCTTCTCAAGGCCGCGCAGCGCGCTTGTTCGGGCGTCATGCCGCGCTCGACGTTCTCCTGCGTTTCCAGATCGATATGCCTCTGCATTTCCTCATGCAGTTGCTCGCCGCGCCGTTTCCACCAGGTCATCCGCGTATTCCTCAGTTGGCCTCGTCAGCCAGCGGCGTCAGGACGCCCGCAATCGCCTGCGATAGCCTGCGCCACTTGGAAGCCTCGGCAAACAGCCGCTTCCTACCCTTTGCAGTGAGCCTGTAGAACCGCGCTTTGCGATTGTTTTCGGAAAGCCCATCCTCGGCAGCGATTAGACCTTGTTTCAGCATCCTCTGCAGCGCCGGATACAATGACCCGTGCCCTACATGCAGCGCCTCGTCGGACTTCCGTTCAATGGAATGGGCGATCGCATGCCCGTGCGCGCGCCCCGGCGCGAGTGTTTGCAGGATCAGCAAATCGAGGGTACCCTGAAGAAGATCCAGGCGATTATCAATCGCTTTGGTCGGCATTCGACCTAAGTATAGATGGGCTTGGGTCGAATCTCAATGGGAAGCGGCAACTCATCCGATTCGGGTTCTGGTCCCTCCGATCGAAATTCGTCAGGAACTTCAGTGAGAATTCGCTCATTTTCGCCGCGCTCCTCCGTCTCCGGCACCTCGGCCTTCTCGGCGGCTTCAGGGTTGGCGCTCTTTTGTTCCGCCTTGACCCTTTTCTCCGTGTCCTTGGCGACTTGCAGCTCTGATTTCGCCGCACGCTCTTTCTCACGCCTGCGTAACGCCGATTCCTGCGAGCGGCTCTTGCGCAAATGCTCCAACTGGCCCAGCGCTCTTGAAAACGCACGCTCCGCAGTGGTCCGGTAGCGCAGAAACCGCTCCAGCTTTTTGTGCTGCCCTTCGGACCATGACAGCGGATTGGGATTTTCCGCGTAGAGCTCCTGTTCGCATTCGTGATGCCAATGTAGATTGCGCAGCAAAAGCCATTCCGCTTCGGCGGCTTTCGCAACCAGCGACCGGGCAATCTGCGTATGCGGATCGTAATCGTCCAGCCAGCCCTGCTTCAGATCGTCGAATTCCTCCTGGTTCTCGCCGGGAAGAATCAGTCTGTTGGAACAGCAGCCATGCACGAGTGAATTCCGGCTGGAGTTGGTCTTGCCGTTGCCGGTGCGTGGGCCGGTCGAGTGTCCGGGTCTATAGCGATTTTCTTCTTCTTTGAATTCAGTCATAGCTTACGTGCCCGATTTAGCATCCCGGCCGCCCGATCCGCGCCGAAAATGGCTCTTAACCAGCGGATACCTTAGACAAAAATTATTTTTGCGATCTGCGAACCGTAGCTTGACGGAGCGGCTTGCGGGGCGAAAGCGGGGGGAGTTCGTTTCGTAAAACGACCACAATTCAAGCAGCCGTGAGTATAATCGGCTCGCCCTTTGTGATCACAACCGAGTGTTCGTAGTGAGCGGAAAGACTTCCATCCGAGGTTCGAATCGTCCAGCGATCGGCTTGCAACATCCCACGCCCGGCGCCTGCCGCGATAATCGGCTCAATTGTGATTACGAGCCCCTCGGTGAGATGCGTACGGGCGCGCGGCTCGTAATAGTTGGGCACGCTGGGAGGCTCGTGGATGGTGCGTCCGATTCCATGACCCGCCAGTTCGCGCATTACGCTGAACCCGGTTTGACGCACTTCTCGCTCAACCGCCCGGCCGATCTCGTAAACCCGGTTGCCAGCATGTGCGGCCTTCGCGCCCTGGCGAAACGCGCGTTCGGCGCAGCGAATCAACGCATCCGCGGTTTCCGAAACTTCTCCGACTCTTACAGTCACCGCCGCGTCGGCGACGAAACCGCTCTTCTCAGCCGTGAGATCGAGCTTTACCAGGTCGCCCGATCGAAGCGCCCGACGCCGTGGAATTCCATGGATGGCCTCATCGTTGACGCTGATGCAGACCGGAGCGGGGAAGCCATATACTTTCGGGGGAGCGGATTCCGCGCCGCGTTCCGAGAGCACCTTCGCGCCGATCTCCGCGATCTCGGCTGTCGTGACGCCCGGATGCACCCCTTCCGCCATTCTGTCCAGAGCCATTCGGACGATTCGCCCAATATTTCTTAGCCCCTCAAGCTCGGAGTTCGATTTGATGGACATCTGCGATGATTCACTATACATGGATTTTGAGGTTACCGAGGAGCAGATCCAGCTCCGGAAGTCAATCCGCGCTTTTGCCGAGGCGGAGATTGCTCCCCACGTCCTTGAATGGGATGAAAACCAGATCTTCCCGCTGGAGGCGATTCGCAAAGCGGGAGCGCTTGGCCTGATGGGTGCGATTTTCCCGGAAGATCTGGGCGGAGCCGGTTATGGATACATCGAGTACTCGATCATTATTGAAGAACTGGCGCGCGTAGATCCGAGCGTAGCGCTAATTGTCGCAGCGCACAATTCGCTCTGTACAAATCACATTTTTCTGGCCGGGAACGACGAGCAGCGGAAGAAGTACATTCCGAAATTGGCATCGGGCGAGTGGATCGGGAGTTGGTCCCTTACCGAGCCGGAAGCGGGCTCCGATGCGGCCGGCACTCGCTCAACGGCAACTTTAAAAGAGGGCGAATGGGTACTGAACGGCGGCAAAACCTTCACCACCAATGCGCAATATGCGGAAGTATGCGTGGCCATGGCGGTGACCGACCGGTCCGCCTCGCAGCATGGGATCTCCGCATTCATTTTGGAGAAGGGGATGCCCGGTTTTCGGGTCGGCAAAAAAGAGAATAAACTCGGTATGCGAGCGAGCGCGACCGGCGAGGTGCTTTTTACGGACTGCCGGCTTGCACAATCCCAGCTTCTTGGAAAACAAGGCGAAGGATTCGTAGACAGCCTTCGTATTCTTGATGGAGGGCGAATTTCAATTGCCGCTCTGTCGGTCGGCCTCGCGCAGGGCGCGTTCGAGGCGGCGCTGAAGTATTCCAAACATCGCAAGCAATTCGGACGTTTTATCTCGGAGTTTCAGGCCATTCAAGACAAGCTTGCGATTATGGCCACGGATATTGAAGCGGCGCGCTGGCTCACCTATTGCGCAGGCGCGAGAAAAGACGCCGGAAAGCGCGTCACGAAAGAATCCGCGATGGCGAAGCTGTTTGCGTCGGAGATGGCCGTGAAGGTTGCGGATCAGGCTTTGCAGATTCACGGCGGGTACGGGTTCATCAAAGATTATCCGGTGGAGAAGTTCTATCGGGATGTGAAGCTCTGCACAATTGGGGAAGGCACGAGCGAGATTCAGCGGCTGGTGATTGCGCGTCAACTGCTAAAAGAGTAAGTTGGCGAAGCGGTGGGAAACGGCAGACTAACTATTCGCCCGTGCGCAGTGGGCGGCCTTTGCGGTTGCGCACAGCCGTCTCCAGGGTCTGACGGATGTACCGCTGATAGGGAATGCCGCGTCGGTGCGCGTCGGTACGAATGGCCGCCAGCAGTTCCTCCGAGATTCGTAGATTGATCGATTTCCGCTTGGGCCGGAATTCAAACTGAAACGGCGCGAGATTTTCCGCGCCGATGTATTCCGACAGGTCCTTTTCAAGGAAGCGTTCGGCTTGCTTATCGGTTTTGAATACAGGCAATTTCCTGCTCATACTTTATTATTTCCTTCCGGTGCATATAGCGGGCACTGATAGGCCGTAGCCTGATTCCATCGGCGCTCTGCCTAGGCGTGAAAACGACAAACGTGTAACGTCCCGTCTGCGTCAGGCCGATCGCCAAGAAACGCGGCGCTTCTACTTCCGCCAAAAGACACCGGTCCAGTCGATTATATTCATCGGCGAGACTATCGAGTATCTCTCTCGGAATTCGTCGACCGCCTTTTTGCAGCCTACAAGAGCCTCATAGTCGTCAATTATGATGAATCCGCCGGGCGAAACCCTCGGGTATAAATGCGTAAGCACGAGCCGGGTCGATTCGTACATATCCCCATCCAGCCGCAAAACGGAAATGGCGTCCACTTCACTTTTATGGATCGTTTTTCGAAACCACCCAGGAACGAAGTGAGTTCGTTCATCCAGTAGGTCATAGCGTTTAAAGTTGGCTTTCACCTGATCGAGGCTGACCGCCAGGTAAGCGTAGGCCCAATGCATGTCCCCCTCGTCCCATGGAAAACGCTGCGGGTCAGGCTTGGGCAAACCCTCAAATGAATCGAATAGCCAGACACTTCGAGTCTCATCCCCTGTAGCGGCAAGCACCGCTCGCATCAAGATCCCACAGCCGCCACGCCAGACGCCGGTCTCCACAAAATTCCCCGGAACACCCTCTCGAATCACAGAGAGGCAAGCGTCCTGCAGATTTTCCAGGCGTTTCATTCCAACCATTGTCTCGGCATCAGTCGGCCAATCACTGCCGTCCTCGCGCAGAGCTGGATCGAATGGTAAACGCTGCATTGAGTTTAATTGACGATCATACTGACCATCTGGAAACAAAATGCGGCAGAGGCATCGCCGCAATAACCGTAGATATCGAGAAACTGGAACAGCCAGCGCCTCGGTTGACGGGGAATCAGACGTTGCTAGTATTGTTCCACCTGCATCATCGCGGGCAATATGAGGGTGTCTGAGTATAGCAAGCAACTCCGGATCGAAGAACGAAGCTTGGACCGTAATCTGCCGCGGCTGCATTCCAGGCGCGCTTACGCTGCTCTGTAGTCCTATTTGTGATTAGCTATAGGATGGGTGTTAACGATCACCTCAAATGAGCCCTGAACTCGCAACGAAGATCACCTTGGCCGATTTGCCAATGAGCAACTTCAGGCCACAACGGTACCGGCCAGGCCATCTCGGGACCTGGTCCGGACACCTGGCATTTGCACATGACTTAATCACAGCAACGATGCCCTCTTTGATTGTCGAACTCGGCACGCATTGGGGCGAGTCTTATTTCGCGTTTTGTCAAAGCATCTTCGAAAATGGTCTGGATTGCCGGTCCTATGCGGTCGATCACTGGCTAGGTGAAGCGCACTCCGGCTTGTATGGCGACGAAGTTTTCGAAGAAGTGAAGCACTACAACGATCTCCACTATGGACAGTTCTCGCATTTATTACGGGCGAGCTTCGATGATGCGTTGGGACAGTTCAGCGATAACAGCATAGATCTGCTGCACATCGACGGTTTTCACACGTACGAAGCGGTGTCGCACGATTTTCGGCGTTGGCTCCCGAAAGTGAGACCTGGCGGAGTTATTCTCGTGCACGACATAGATGTGAGACACACGGATTTCGGAGTCTGGCGTCTGTGGGAGGAGATCAAGCAGGAGTTTTCGGAGACCTTCGAGTTTCACCATTGCTGGGGTTTGGGCGTCATTAGAAAACGCGGTGATGTACTTAGGTATCCGCCACTGCTCAATATTCTGTTTCACGGCTCTCCGGAGATTCAAGAGTGGATTCGGCGATATTATTTCCTATACGGTTCACACCTTGAAGCGACCCTCCGAAGCACGGCCGAAACCGCGGTGCAAATCTATCCTTTCGGGGAGACCGGATACAGTGAGGAGACCAGCCTGCTCCAACAGATCGGTATCGATCAAAGTGAGAAGCTTTCATTTTTTCTCGCTCGTGGACTGGGCAGCGGACCGGTCAGGATTGATCCCGCCGCTTGTCCCGGCCTCATCGACGTCGATAGGATAGCCGTGATCGATGCCGTGTCCAATACGATGGTCTGGGAAGCGGAAGGCACCGCACTGCTCCTGAGTAATCTCACTGTTTCTGGCTCTGCCGCAATGTTGAAAAACTGCAGATCGGGCTTACTGGTGAGCTATGGGGACGATCCTCAGCTCATACTTCCAACAATAGAACAGCATGATGGCCCGGTGCGTATCGAGATTTCGCTTCGACTCACCTCCTCCTACGACGCCATTTATGAGGCTCTCCAAAGCCACGCGGGTGATCTTGTGCACGCGGCCGAACAGGATCTCCATGAACATATCGAAAGAACCGACCGCGAATTAACCGCCAGCAAGGCGACCATTGACGAGTTGACCGCTGAATTGAGAGAGTCACGAAGCGAAAGGATGCTGATGGCCTTTGAGATGAAGGAAGCAATCTTCGAGAGGCATGCGGCAGAACGTGAGCTGAAGTGGACGGAAGGCGAAGGCATGCCACTGAAACTCTCTGAAATGGAATCCGCGCGGCGGGAACTCGAAACAGCTCGTTTGGAGCTGGAATCAGCCGATCGGCGACTTCAGTCCGCACAGCAGGATGCGGAAGTCACATCCCGCCGAGTCGCCGGCCTGGAGGCAGAGATAGCTTCGCTCGAGGCCAATCTGCACGACGAACGGCTTATACACATTGGCATAATGCAATCCGTCTCATGGCGTGTAACAGAACCTGCGCGACAAATCATGCGCGTCCTTCGGGCCGCGATACACGGACGAAATGATCACCAGCATGATCGCTCTGACTACCGCGGAAGAATTTGAACAGCGGGCACTCCTACGTCCTGCCACGATCCTGATACCTGCATACGGTGCGGCCGATGAGCTAAGGGTCTGTCTTGAAAGCTTGGCCGCCTACGGTCCCCCGGGATGCAAGGTTTTCGTGCTTGATGATGGAACTCCAAACGATACGGTTGAAGCGACCTGCAGCGAGATTCAGGAACATTTTCCGGCGTTGCGCTACGTCCCGCGGGGAGAGAACGGCGGATTCGTAAGTACCTGCAACTGGGGTCACCGCGAATTTTGGGACGGGAATTCCGATCTGCTTCTGTTGAATTCGGACACTGAGGTGACCGCGGGATCTCTCCAGGAAATGCAGAGCGTCCTGCACCTGCACGAAAAGCATGCTGTCGTGACTCCTCGCAGCAATAACGCCACGATCTTTTCGGTGCCCGCTATGGGCGGGAGATTACCGCCCGACTCTTCTTTTGAACTGTGGGCTCAGATGCGGCGTTTCCTGCCCAGGTATAGCCTCACGCCAACGGCTGTAGGATTCTGCATGTTAATCAAGAGCGAGATATTGCAGCGATTCGATTTATTCGATGAAATTTATAGTCCTGGCTACAACGAAGAGAACGATTTTGTGTGCCGCATCAATCGTTTCGGCTATTCCGCTCTTGCGGCCAATTGGGCGTATGTGTTTCACAACGAGGCATCTTCTTTTGGAGCCCGGCGCGAGAAGCTAGAGGCGATCAACCGAGCCACCTTGCTGCAACGATATCCGGAATATCCACGCAAGGTAGAAGATTACCTACAGTTTGAGGTAGATCCCGTCGAGCACTTCGCGGCGTTGTATAGGCCACACCGGCCCCGGATCTTATATGACCTCTTTCACTTGCCAGCTGCCTACAACGGGACATCCGAATTCGGACTGAATCTCCTGCGCGAAGTATCCTGGGAGCTCGAACGAGAGTTTGAGTTGCACGTGGGCGTTAACCCCGAGGCGCTTGCTCTTTTTTCTCCAGAGCTGCAGGGACATAAGCTCTATATGGATGCGCCGGGAACGAACGAAGTGTTTGACTTAGTATTCAAACCAACGCAGATATTCAAATGGCACGAATATGAGCGCCTGATTCGACTTGCGCCGCGGATCGGGTTTACTCTTCAAGACATTATCGCGGTCCGGTGCGAATATCTGAACTCCCCGCAGCAGGAGACTATCTTCCGCAAGATTGCTGAGCTCTCCGATCAGATTTTCACTATCAGCTGCGCTACACACTCGGACTTCGAAGCATTCTTTAGAATGACTGTGCCGATGAAACTGGTCTACCACGGAAGCGACTTTGGCGTGACCGCAGGAGACCCCGACGGCGAGGAATACATCCTGGTTGTGGGCAACGATGTTTATTTCCACAAAGGAATCGATGAGGCCATCGAACAACTGGCGGGTAAGTGGCCCCTTGTCGTGTTAGGCGGATACCGTTCAGAGCCGGTGCGGACGCCCTCCGGCGTTCGCCGTCTAAGAAGTGGGCATCTCCCGCGACAGTATTTGAGACAACTGTTCCTCAAATCCCAGATAGTGATTTATCCCAGCCACTATGAAGGATGTGGTCTTCCAGTCTTGGACGCGTTGGCTCTGAGGAAGCCGGTAATCGTGCTAAACACTGCAGTCAATCGGGAGCTTCGGAAGCTTACAAACGATCCGAATCTACATATAATAGACTCATTAAGAGAACTAGACTCCGGGGTGCGTCATGTGCTGACGCAAGGTGCATTTCCGTCGACGTTGCCCATTCGCAGCTGGCGGGCTGCCGGGATCGAATACAGTGATGCATTTCGCCGAATGCTCTCTCAAGATGTCGATTACAGCAAATTGCGCACTCGCTGGGATTTGTATCGCTGCGTAAACTGTCTGTCTCGGACTTGAAGATCCACCCCCCCGGACGCTGGTGCACGATGGGCTCAGTAGCAACATTCTTAAGAATGGAAGATGGCAGTCTGCAGCTTTGCGCTTTGAACCCGCATCTCCGCGGTCGCGCAGGGGTCTTTTACGAGGTCTTCGATTGTATGGCGCGCCCTATCACGTACGGGACTGCACGCGATGGCATTACCTCGATCGGCGATACGGGCAAAGAACATCTCGCCTATCTCGGAGCACCGCTCATCAGCCTTTCGCAGATAACCTCCGGTGTGCTTGTGTTTGTCAACCGTCGGTTGGAGAAAGTGAATCACTTATTCTTCGATAAATTGGTTGATCAAGCGATGTGCGAGGATTGCGGGTTAGTAACCGGTATTACCGTAGATCTTTCCAGCAAAATCACACATTCTGGTTTCACGATTGACGCAGATGGAAAACATTCGGATAGGTTCGCCGGTCTTATGTTCTCCGATTTCTTCCGAATGCCGAATTCAGATGATGTGCGTTGCGTAGAGATGATTTCAGACGACTTTTTTGCTACACGCCGAGAGCACCTGGCGGCAGTAGGTGGGCTTTCGATTGTATCGTCATCTCGAATGCCGCGATTGGTCAGGCGATTAATACTTAATGCTTCAAGGCGCGACTTGCGCGTTTTGGTGACCCCCTTTGCGGTTGCGACTGTGGAAGATCAACGTAAACGGGACGAAGAATACCTCAACCGTGGCGTTGCGCATGTAACGCCGAATTCCATTTTGGGCTTTGATCCGGCCCACGATCAACTTGCTTTAGGAGGCGATCTAAGGCTAGACAAATTTGGCGACAGGTCGGATGTAGCGCACAACGCTCTCCGGAGCGAAAGGAAAGTTCAGCCTGAAGGTATGTCTATTTCATCAGTGCCCGTGAGCGGGCAAATCAATGCGCGCTATCTAGCCTGGAAGTATGTAATCCCGCTTCCACCAGACACGATGATGGGGCGCGTCGGCGCGCAATCGATAGAGAATTTCCTAGTTGTAGCGGATGCTTGGGGTCAGATCATTAGTCGCCACACACCCGAAAATGCGACGGTAATGGACATTGGCTGCGGTTGTGGCCGCATCGCCCGTGTTCTGGTCAATAATCCCTGGATTCGGAAATATATCGGATTTGACGTTATGGGCGACCAGGTGCAATGGTGCCGGAATTTCGTAGAGCCCGCTTGGGTGGAGGTCGGTGAGTTTCATTGGTTCGACTTGCGTTCCGAGGAGTACAATCCGAGCGGCGCCTTGAAAGCAGAAGATCTTATTTTTCCCGCCGGCAACGAAACAGTTGACGTGATTTTTGCAGCGTCTGTATTTACACACCTTTTCGAAGCGGACGCGCTTCAATATCTTCGAGAGATCAGGCGGGTTCTAAGCCCCTGTGGTGTGGCATTGCTGACGATCCACGATAACGTGGTTCCAGGCCAGCGGTTCTCTGGAACAGAAGCTCGAATCGATATCGATCCCGGTTACTTCATCGAACTGGCCGGCAACGCTGGCCTTCGTGAGCGCGAAAGTATCGACGAGTTTTGCGGGCAGCGGCTTTTCTTGCTTCAGCGTGCGGAGTAGACCGCGGCAGCCTGGCTATGTGCAACCCGAACCTTTGCGCTTAATTCCTTCTAGTTTAAAATGCAAAGCTTTGAATTTTAAACTACCAATAAATCGCTTATTGCATTATACTATATACCGTCGATAAAGCCAGCAGATTGTGTGCAAAAAGAAGGAGATGTTTTTCAGGGATAGCGCACGAAGCTCACGTAAAGGACTGAAATGCAATTAACAAAGAGGAAGTTTAATGGTTTTTCCCTGCTATTGGGAACGCTCGCTGTATGTCTTACAGCCGTAACCGCCAGTGCGCAACAGAAGCCTGTGGTTCTGGGATCGGCATCCACGTTTGCGATCCTGGCTGGCAGCGGCGACATCACATTCACTGGAGGCGGCACCGTTACCGGGAACATCGGGCTAAGTCCAGGGACCTCTATTACTGGCGTGCCGCCCACGACAGTCAATGGGACGGAATACGCGGGTGGTCCGATCGCCGCTCAAGCCCAAATCGATTTGGCTAATGCAATTACGGACGCCACTAACCCCAGCCGCGGAACTGGTATCGCTCTGAGTGGAGACATAGGGGGCATGACGCTTGTACCGGGCCTCTATACTTCGGGGTCCTCGATGATGATATCGTCAGGAGATCTCATCCTGGACGCTCAGGGCGACGCTAATGCGGTCTTTATTTTCCAGATGCCATCGTCAACATTCCTCATGGCCACGGGTCGTCAGGTTTTTCTGGTCAACGGCGCTAATGCGAATAACATCTTTTGGCAGGTTGGCAGTTCAGCGACGCTGATGGCGGGCGCTGTCCTCCACGGAAATATCCTGGCTGGTGCGTCAATTACGCTCGATACCGGCGCAACCCTGGATGGAAGAGCATTAGCGCAGGTATCGGTCACCATTGATACTGGCACCGGCACTAGCGCTACAATTCCAGCACCTCCGGCAGGACAGTTCGTGCCGGTTCCACCGTGCCGCGTGGTCGATACAAGGAACGCGGCGGGCGCTTTCGGTGGCCCCTTCATTGCCGGCGAGTCCACCAGAAGCTTTACGATTCCGAGTGGTTCGTGCGGCATCCCCACCTCAGCGCTAACTTATTCCTTGAATATCGCCGTAGTTCCGCATGGGCATTTCGCCTATCTGACTGCGTGGCCAACGGGGCAGACCCAACCCCTGACAACAACGTTAAGCTCCGATGGAAGAATTAAGTCCGGTGCAGCGATTGTTCCCGCCGGAGCCGGTGGCGCGGTGAGTGTGTTTGTCACGAACGATGCCGACGTGGTGCTGGACATTAATGGGTACTTCGCCCCTCTAGGCACGGCGGGCGCGCTGACGTATTATCCAGTGATCCCGTGCCGCATCAGCGACACCCGGAAGCCTAATGGTCCGTTGGGCGGACCGTTTCTGTCCGGGCAAACGTTTCGAACAATTCCTGTCCTTTCCGGTTCGTGCAGTATACCAGGAGGAGTCCAAGCATATTCTCTTAACATCGCGGCGGTGCCTCACGGCCCGCTCGGCTACCTGACTGCTTGGGCAACAGGAAGCGTGCAGCCGTATGTTGCATCGCTGAACGCCTCCACGGGAACCACTACCTCAAATGCCGCTATCGTTCCTGCCGGCACCGGTGGTTCTATCGATATCTTTGCATCGAACGACACGGATCTGGTAGTCGACATCAACGGCTACTTCGCCGCACCAGGAGCGGGCGGCCTTATGCTCTACGGCCTGACGCCGTGCCGGGCATTGGATACGCGTCTCCCCCCGGGAGCGTTGCCATTCAGCGGCGCGGTGTCTGAAGGCATCAGTTCCAGCGACTGCGGCATACCGCTCACTGCACAGGCCTACGTCTTCACTGCAACAGCGGTCCCTTCCGGCCCACTCGGATATCTAACACTATGGGATGACGGCGGCGTACCGCCGGTCGTTGCCTCACTCAATGCCTTGGATGGGGCTGTCACCAGCGACCTAGCGATTGTTCCAACCGACAATGGGATGGTTGACGCTTTCGCATCCAATCCCACTTACCTAGTGCTTGATATTTTCGGATATTTCGCGCCCTAGTTTGACCGAGTTCTGTTTCCAGAAGGCATCAAACTTCAGCGACATTTACTTGAGATTCTATGAAACCGGAGGGCGGCTTCATAGAATCTTGGGAGGGTCGGCAGGAGCTCCTGGGAGCCGACATTCATAGCTTTTACCTTGGCGGAAAACAGATTTGCAACGCTTGCGATTGAGATCACGGGCACGGCTTCGGCGCGGCGGCACATGGTTGCGTAGCGGCCGGTGGGATGTCTGAATACGAGGAGGCGCTTGAGTTCGCGAGCGCAGCTTCTTTTCAGGAGTTGTGCTGCGCCGTGCGTCAACTGCTAAAAGAGTAAGTTGGCGAAGCGGTGGGAAACGGCGGATCTCGAGCAGGGCATTTTGGCAGGCGATCTGCGCGCGCTGGCCCGCGGAGCGACTCTGGTTGAAAGCCGAACCCGCACGGGGCGGGATCTGATCGCGAGGCTGTTTCCGCGCACCGGCCGCGCGATGATCGTGGGTATCACAGGTCCGCCGGGGGCGGGGAAGAGCACGCTCGCCGATCAGTTGGCGAAAGTCTTGCGCCGCGAGGGCCGGAGCGTCGGAATCATCGCGGTAGATCCCAGCAGCGCCTATTCGCATGGCGCAATTTTAGGCGACCGGATACGCATGCAGGATCATCATGACGATCCGGGCGTGTTCGTCCGGTCGATGGCGACCCGGGGAAGAGTCGGTGGAGTAGCGCAAGGCACTCTCGAAATGGCTCTGCTGTTCGATGCGGCCGGGCGCGATGTGGTGCTGATTGAGACGGTCGGCGTGGGACAGGATGAAGTGGAAGTGGCGCGTCTCGCGGATGTCACTGTGCTGGTCATGGTTCCCGGCATGGGCGACGACGTGCAAGCTCTCAAGGCCGGTATTATGGAGATCGCGGACGTCTTTGCGATCAACAAGGCGGACCTTGCGGGTGCGGATCGTCTCGAACAGGAAATTCGCGCGATGCAGAGCTTTGGGGAGCCGGAAGATCGCGCGGTCGCGGCTCCGGTGCGGCGCGTTATCGCGAGCGAAGGCACGGGAATCGAAGAGCTTCTCAAGGCGATCCGCGCGGCATTCGATCGGCGGGGACAGCGGAATTCGCGCGCGGAAACCTGGACGCTGCGCCTGCGTGAGATGCTCAAAGATGCTTTGCTTGCGTCTGTTTCCGAACAGGAGATTGAGCGGCATGCCGGACAAGTTGCTGGGAAGATCGAAGATCCGTACACGGCGGTTGAGGCCTTATGCAAACAGTTAAAACCAGCGGGCCGGATCGGCGGGAATGAGCATTGAAATCGATCATCTGGGAATCGCGGTTCAAAGTTTGGAGGAAGGACTCCGGCTTTATGAGCGCCTGCTCGGCATGGAAGTGAGTCATACGGAAACGATTGCGGCGGAGCAAGTGAACGTTGCGATCTTGCCGGTGGGAAGGTCACCGGGCGATCCGCGGATTGAGCTTCTCGAAGCCAGCGGCCCCGACTCGCCCATCGCCAAGTTCCTCGAAAAGCGCGGACCGGGATTGCATCACGTCGCGCTGCGGGTGGATGACTTGAATGCCGTCATCGCGCGCTTCCAAAGCGAAGGAGCGCGCCTGCTGAACGAACCGCGAAAGGGCGCGGGCGGGCAGGTATATGTGTTCGTACATCCGGCTTCGGTGGGCGGCGTGCTGCTGGAACTGATCCAGAAATAAGGCCATCAGACTGAAGGAGCGAATTGAAATTGGAGCACAAAGCGGACATCGGCATCATCGGCGGAAGCGGCTTGTACTCGATGCCCGGCTTCGAGGCTCACCAGGAAGCGCGGCTGAAGACGCCTTTTGGAGAGCCTTCGGACGCCTATATTGTGGGGCAGTTAGAAGGCAAAAGGGTAGCGTTCCTGGCGCGCCACGGCCGCGGTCATCCGCTCTCGCCATCGGAGCTGAATTTCCGTGCAAATATCTTTGGGATGAAGATGCTGGGCGTCGATCGCATCATTTCGCTCAGCGCCGTGGGTTCCTTAAAAGAAGAACACGCGCCACTCGATTTTGTAATTCCGGACCAATTCTTCGATCGCACGCGTGGACGCATATCCACCTTTTTCGGGAATGGCATTGTCGCGCATATCAGCTTTGCGGATCCGGTTTGCCCTCAGCTTGCAAGCATGGTGCACAGCTCGGCGAGGGAGGTGGGCATCAACAGCAAAAAGGGCGGCACGTACCTATGCATGGAGGGCCCGGCGTTTTCGACGCGCGCCGAATCGAATCTCTATCGCAGTTGGGGAATGGACGTGATTGGGATGACCAATCTGCAGGAAGCGAAGCTGGCTCGCGAGGCTGAGATCTGTTATGTGACCATTGCGATGGTTACCGACTACGATTGCTGGCATGAAGCGCACGATGCGGTGACGGTGGATCAGATTATCGACAATCTCACGAAAAACGCCGGGAACGCCTGCAAGCTGGTCCGGCATATGGTGGCGGGCATGCCGGAAGAAAAGACCTGCAAGTGCGGATCGGCCTTGCAGCACGCGATCCTGACCGACGCCGGCTCGATTCCGGCCGCAATCAAAGAAAACCTAGGGCTGCTGATTGGCAAATATACCGGCGAGTGAACTGGCGCAGGAAATCCTGGACGCTTGTCTGAAGGATGGGACGTGGCCGGCGCGCGCGCTGGACGATCTAATTGAGCGCGCTCTGGACGAGGAAGACGAGTTCCTCGCAAGGGCGGCGACTCGCGCCTTGTTCGGGATTGTCGTCGAGCGACTGGGCGATCTTTTCGAGCCGTCGCTGTGCGATGTTTATGCGAGATTATTCGCGCACGCGATCGCGCGGACGCTTGCTGAATACAATGCGGAAGATTTGCTGGTGCGGTACAGGAACATCCGGCAGGTACGCCGGTTCCTCGGCGGCGAAGTACGCAGCGTCTTTGTTCTATCGCGAGTGACACTGGGCGCCGATGCGGCGGTAACCAGCGTCGTGCTAGACGCAGCGAAACAGCGGTTTCCGGATGCCACCATCTATTTTGTTGGGCCGGCGAAGAACGCCGAGATGTTTGCAGCAGACCCGCGAATTACTCCCCTGGCGGTTATGTATGGGCGGTCCAGCCTGCTTCGCGAGCGGCTATTGACGGCTGCCGAACTGCAGGTCGCCGTTGACGAGCGGAGCTCGATCATTATCGATCCCGATTCGCGCCTGACGCAGCTGGGCCTCATTCCCATTGCGGACGACTCGCGTTACTTCTTTTTTGAGAGCCGTGCGTTCGGTGGAGAATCGGATGCGAGCCTCCCGGCGCTGAGCGCGGAATGGCTTTCGGAGGTTTTCGATTACGGCGGCGCGCGCCCCTATGTTGCGCCCGCGAAGCAGGAGAAGATTGCTGAAATTACGGTGAGCCTCGGGGTGGGCGAGAATGCGAATAAGCGCATTGACGATCAGTTTGAATACGAGCTTCTCGCCGCTTTGCTGCGGGGTAGCCGCTCGGTTCTGGTGGATCGAGGCGCAGGCGGAGAGGAAGCCGCGCGCGTGAATGCGCTGGCGGAGCGGTTAGGCTCGCCCGCTCACCTGCATCTCCACGATGGCTCCTACGCATCGTTTGCCAGCCACATTCTCCAGAGCCGCCTTTATGTGGGGTATGACTCGGCCGGCCAGCATGTCGCATCGGCCGGAGGGGTTCCGCTGATATCGGTGTTTACCGGTTACACGTGTGAACGCATGCTGGCACGCTGGCGTCCGGGCGGCGCTGCGTCCCACGTGATTGCGGTGGATGAAAGCGATCGGGCGAGCACGCTGGATCGGACGCTGCGGGCTATTGCGGAGGCGGCGGAGGAGCGCTAGGGAGGGTCCACGGGTCGGAGGTTGACGTGGACTTTGAGGCTGAAGGTCTCGACGCGGGCTGTGCCGGTTGAGTCTGACCGGCGGCTTGCGTTCCGGGAGCGACAGTGGCCGCAGGCTGTTCCTGAGTCTGGCTGTCCGGCAGCGGCGCGGGCGCGTAGGTGATGACCGATTCCGTGCCGAATTTCCGGTAGAGCCGGAATTCGATATCGTTCTTGGTTTTCTCCCGCCCGGCAGTCAGGCGCACGTCCGCTTTGAGCGGGCAGATATAAGGCTGGCCATTTATTTCGACCTCGTCGTAATCGAGTATTTCCGTGGCTGTATTGACAGGAAAGCTCTTTGGAATATCGACAGCCTGAAAGGTGATGCGCGAGATGGCGCCGGTATGTTCGTCCGCGTATACCAGGCCTCTATAGGCGGTGATGATGCGCTGCTCTCCGTTGTAATCGATTGAATAATCCGAATGACCGCTATCGATGAAATAATTGAAGACCGCCATGCGCTTGCCGCGTATGCTGGCCCAGTGATCCCAGCCGAATTGCGTTTCGCTCCTCTCTTCGAAGATGCCGCGCATCAAGGTGCCGAATTCGCCGGTGGACACCGTGCCGCCGCGGAGCTGTTCGAAGGGGATGTTCGTAGCTTTATCGTTCACGGAAACCACTTGATAATGTTCCTGGCCTTCGTTGTAGCTCAATTTGACTAAGACTGTGTCGATGATCCGGTAACGATCGTCGCTAATGTTCGGATCCACATAACGGCGCGTTACCTGGGTGCAAATGAAGTTGGGCAGGTTCTCGGTATAGTTCAGCGCGTACTCCGTTATTTGATCGAGAATCTGCTTCTGGCGGACTGAATCGGGCGGAGGAAATATGAGCTTGGGCTGTAGCGATACGGTCCTGGGCCCGGCGGTCAAGGTGTTATCGGGCGCGGTGGCGGGCGAGTAAGTTGCATCCTCCACCGGAGGTTTCATCTTCACGGTTTGATCCCGCAAATATTGAAGAGCCTCGACCGTGCGAGGTCCGGCTCCCTGCGCTTCGAGATCGGTTATGGTCTTATCGGTGAGCTTCTCGGTGAGCTGAATTTTACGGATGTACTCGCCTATTTTCTTATCGCTCTGCTGTTTCAGCGCGATCTCCGATCGCACAAAATCAGCCAATTGCCGCACATTCATTTGCATCTGAGCCTGTAGCGCCAAGGCGAAACAGAGTACGCAAAAAAACGACCAAATGCGGCGTACACCGGGACAGAACTTCATATTCAATATCATGACGCACTTGAGGGTTTTCCGGTTGCGGCGCAGAGCCTGCGCGGGCTTCTCTACGGCGTTTCCCGTTTGTCGAGCTCCAGGGTGATGGTTCCGATCGGGAATCCCATTTGAAAGCGGAGTTCAACCGGTATACGGCTTGGGTCGTCTGTCAACCAGAGAAAGAGACGCCCTTTGCGTCTGTAAAGCACGTTATCGAACAAGAACCCTTCATAACGAATGACCTGGTAATTCTTCCCGCCGACGTTTACGGTCTCCCGGGCTTGCGCTTCGATCCGCACGCGCGCCATCTTCTTGCCATTGGTGACCGGAAAAATCGCGGACTTTCCCACGTCGAGGCTTGACGCGCGCAAGGCGGCGAGCGCGCCTGCAATCTCGTAAGTGCACGGAGCGGTATCCAGCTCTTTTGCGGTGTTTGAATTCTTGAGCAGATCGCGCTCATCGTATTCCACTTTGTGGCGCGCATTTTCAAAGGTCAAGCGAGTCACGGTTTGGCGCTTGCCCTCCTCCGCGTTCAGCACCGAGCTTGCGGCGCAGAACTTCTCATTCGAGCTAGCCTGATAGGTGTCCAGTATTCGATAGAGGCGTGTTACCAGACCCGCGCTTTCCAGATCGAGGTTAAGCTGCCAATCGTCCGGGGTTTGGTGGGATAGCCGCACGGTCGCAGTTCCGGCGGTTATCAATCTCCATTCCACGTTATACGTTAGCTTTTCGGGGAAGGGGAATTTAGGGATCTCTTGTTCCTGCCGATGCGCTTGCGCGAATCCGCTAGCGAACGGCGAACAGAAAACAAGAGCGCAGACGGAGCACTGAAGCAGCCGAGAACAGAGCATTAAGGATTTGAGTTTGGCAGACGCGCTTCACAAGGGCAATCGACCGGCTAAAAGTCGATAGACGAGAGAATCTCCGAAGGCTTACGATCAAAGGCGCGGCAGATCGAGAGCAGGCTCTCAATGCTCGGCAGGTTCGCGCCTCGCTCGATAGAGCTGACTTGCGACACGCTCAATTTGGTGGCTGCGGCGAGATCCTTGAGAGACCAGTCGCGCTCCACGCGCAGCAGCTTAATTCTATGGCCAAGGCGCTGACGCAAGCGATCCTGTGGAGTGCGTCCGAGGCTGAATCGCTCGATGGCGTTCTGGAGAATTTGACGCAATTGTGAAAGCGAAAAGGGCTTAGCGAGATAATCGAACACGCGCATCTTGAATGTGGCTCGCATGTTCTCGAGCGAGGGATATCCGGTGATCACGACGATGCACATCTCCGGCCATCGAGCTAACAGTTGCTCCAGGACTTTCTCGCCGGTAGCGGTTCCCATTTTCATGTCGAGAAGAACGATATCGGGGAGGCGCGCTTCGGCGGCGGCGAACAGCTCATCCGGTTGGGCGAAAGTCCGGACGGTATATCCTCCCTCGTCCCGCAAAAGATCTTCGATATAGTTGCGAAAATCGATATCGTCGTCGAGAACCGCAATGTCCACCGGGCCCGCCGCGACTGCAATCGCTTCATTCACTGGATTAGGCTGCCGATGGCAGGATGACCTCCAAAGACGCGCCTCCTTCCGGTCGGTTCGACGCGGAAATAGTGCCGCCGTGCTGCGTGACGATACCTTCAGCGACAGTAAGGCCGAGGCCGGTTCCCCGGGCATCGAGACGCGTGGTTACAAAAGCTTCAAAAAGATTCGGCAGCAAGTGATTCGGGATACCGGGTCCATTATCGAGAACCGTACAGGAGACGCAATTCCGGCCATTTCTCTGAAGCAGCTTCGATTGCACGCAGATCTGCCCTCCGGCTGAAACAGCGAGCAAGGCGTTCCGCAGAAGATTTACAAAAACCTGAACGAGGCGATCGGGATTGCCGACAATCATTTCCTTCGCCCGTACGCGATTCTCGAAACTTACGGCTGCCGCTTTCTCATCGATGGCGACGAGGCTCCAGCTCTCGTCGATCAGCGGCCGAAGAGCGACGGTCTCGGCCTTCTGCTTGCGTAGGCGCGCGAAATCCACCAGGCCTTCACTGATCTTTCTCAGCCGTTGGGTTACGCGCAGCATGCGGGCCAGTCGTTCCAGTGTTTGAGCGTCGCGAGTGGTTTCGAGCAGCTTCTCGATTGAACCCTGCAAAACAGCCAATGGCGTGTTCAGCTCGTGGGCGACGCTGGTGCTCAACAGCCCGAGGCTTACCAGGCGGTCCTGCTCTTCGAGGCGTTTGAGAGCGTTCGCCAGATCGTCCTCGCGATGCCGTAATTGGCCGACTGTGGCATTCCTGGAACGCATAATCTGCCCAATCTCGTCGTCCAGGATAAATCTTTCGTCAATCATTTCCTGTTCGCGATCGTCGAGCTGGGTGGCGTGGTCGGCTTTCAGCATCAAGCGTAAAGGCTGATATACATATTGCGGCATAATGATGAACTCGAGCACGACAATCGTCAGCACGTAGAGGGCGCCAAGCACGCTAAAGAGCCGGATGCGGGCCTGGTGCGACGTCTCGCCCTCCGCCGACGCCGGATTCCGGGCGTGTGCCTGCGCCGGAAGCTCAAGCTTCACGCCCGCAGTGTCCGGGGCCACGTGGCCGGGAAACAGAGGTATCACGGAAAGGTAGACGGAAACTGCGAGAACGAGGAAGAAGAGATTGTGCAGAAGGGCGAGCTTGTGCCGTACCTTGAGGCCGCCGAAGAGCCGGAACATGAAGGCCGGAGGCTTTGCGGGCTTAGAGTTGCTGGGGCGCGAGTTCTTCTTCTCTTCGCTCAATTTCCTGCTCCTTGTATTGCAGTTGATAGAGCTTCCAATAAATTCCACGGCGCGCGAGGAGTTCCTGATGAGTTCCCGTCTCCCGCAGTTGCGATTTGTGCATTACCAGGATGCGATCGGCGCGCTGAATAGTCGATAAGCGGTGGGCGATGAGCAGTGAAGTGCGGTTAGAAACCAGCCGCATCAGCGCTTCGCGCACGCGTATTTCAGTTTCGGTGTCCACGCTCGAGGTGGCTTCGTCCAGGATGAGAATGCGCGGATTGTGCGCGAGAGCCCGGGCAAAACCGATCAGTTGCTTTTGGCCGGTGGAAAATCCGTTACCGCGCTCCCGGACGGGCGTATCGAATCTGTTCGGCAACTCCTCGATGAAATCGAGCAGGTTGACTTGTTCGGCGGCACTCCGAACTTGCGGAGCGGTGATGCCCTCGGTGCCGAGCCGGATATTAGTGTCGACGGTGCCTGTAAACAGATAGGCATCCTGCAACACCGCGCCGAAGTGACGGCGGAGATCGATCGGATCGAAAGCGCGGATATCGATTCCGCCGATGCGGATGGCCCCGCGCTGGACATCATAGAACCGCACCAGCAGGTTGGTGAGCGTGGTTTTGCCTGCGCCGGTGTGACCGACGATGGCGACCGTCTCGCCAGGCGCGACAGAGAAGCTGATATCGCGCAATACCCAATCTTCCCGGTTGTAAGCGAACCAGACACGATCGAATTCAATGCCGACCGGTCCGTCGGGAAAGCGCATGACCTCGGCTGGCGAAACGACGAGCGGATGCGTGTCGAGCAGCTTGAAGACGCGCTCGGAAGCGGCCATCGCCCCTTGCAGGATATTGTATTTCTCACTGAGGTCTTGAATCGGTCGGAAGAATCGCAAGCCGTACTGGAAAAATGCCACCAGGATTCCGAGCGTAAGCACGCCCTGCCGTATGCGGAATCCCCCATAGCCGAGCAGCAGAGCGAGCGCCAGCATTCCGAGAAACTCGACCACGGGATAAAACCAGCCGTAGGCGGTGATGGAGTCCTTGAACGCCAGCATGTGATCCCGATTGATCTTCTCGAATTCCTTCTTGCTGCGCTGTTCCCGATTGAAGAGCTGCAAAACGGCGATTCCGGTGATGTGTTCCTGAAGATAAGAGTTGATCTTGGCAATGGCGACGCGTATGCGCCGGTAGCTTTGGGAGGCGGCGCGCCTGAATTGAATGGTGACCAGCACGACCACCGGCATGACCGCCAGCATGAGCCCCGTCATTCCCGGGCTCAACTTAATCATCGCGATAATCACGAACGAAAGCATCAGAATGTCACCCACAATGGTGACCAATCCGGAAGCGAACAAATCGTTCAATACGTCTACGTCGGTGGTCACGCGCGTGACTAGCCGCCCCACCGGGCTCTTGTCGTAGAAGGCGATATCGAGAGTCTGCAAATGCGCCATCAACTGCCGCCGCAAATCGAACATGGCTTTCTGACCAGTCCACTGCATGAGATAGGTTTGGCCGAAATCGAAAAAGAAACCGAGCGCCACAACAGCGCAATACAAGCCGGCCAATTGGGAGAGACCCGTCCATGGATTGTGCGAGAGCCACGCATCCAGAAACGGAAAAGTCTGCGAATGTTTTACGGGAACCAAATAACGGTCTACTGCTAACTTGGTGAGGAGCGGTCCGATAATTTGAAGAAGGGAATCGACCAGCAGCAGCAGTAAGGAAACCGAAACGACGGCTCGATAGGGCTTGATGTAAGTGAGGAGCCTGCGCATCAGGCGCGAGTCGTAAGCTTTTCCGAGTACCTCTTCTTCCAAGTAGTTTTCAACCCCTAGCTGGTCCGGATCTTATTGCGCGGGCAAAAAGAGCCTATAAGCATCAGATTACCTTAGCCTTGGCGATTGCCGATTTCCATGGAATTGATGAATGGCCTGGTCCTTGTCGATAAACCCGCGGGTTGCACGAGCCACGATGTGGTGAACCGCTGGCGGAGGCTGTCCGGGAGCAAACACGCCGGTCACCTGGGCACACTCGATCCCATGGCTACGGGTCTGCTGGCTCTGCTGATGGGCAGGGCTACCCGGCTGGCGCGGTTCTTCGGCAAGGAGGATAAGCAATATATCGCGGAAATCGCCTTCGGTTTCATTTCGGACACGTATGACGCGGAAGGGCAGGTAGCAGAAACCGGTATTGCGGCTCCCTCGGAAGCCGCAGTGGTTTACTCCGCTTTAGAGTTGTTTCGCGGGCGATTCCTGCAAACGCCGCCGGCGGTATCCGCGAAAAAAATCAAGGGAGTACGGGCTTATAAGCTCGCGCGGCAGAACGCGCCCGTGGAATTGCAGCCTGTTGAGATTGAAGTGAAGCGGCTCGATGTCCTCGCGTACGCGCCGGAAAAGATCGAGCTGCTGATCACTTGCTCGACTGGCACTTACATCCGCAGCGTGGCGCATGATTTGGGGCAGCGGCTCGGCTGTGGAGCGATACTGACTCGACTGCGCCGCACACAAATCGGGGCGTTTCGCATTGAGCAGGCGAAGACGCTCGAGGAGCTGGATGAACTCGCCCGGGCCGGGCGGTTGGCGGAGACCGTTATTCCCGCGGGACGTTTGCTGCCGCAGTTTCCAGGAGAGTACTTCGATGCCTCTATCGAGGCTCAGATTCGACAAGGCCGCGATTTCCGAACCTCGCCGTTTGTCGTTCATCCGGGCGCTCCTTTCGTGAGAGCGCTGTCGCAGAAGGGCGATCTGATCGCTATCGGGGAGTTAAAAATCCCTAATCTGTACCACCCGGGTACCGTTTTGTGAATTGAGTCCGTCAAAGCGTCGATGCTCTGTGCTACACAGGTAAAGTCGGATCGACATAAGCTAAATCATGTGGCCTAAGGCTGCGCGTGACGCACAAACGCGCATAAGAGGCAGGCGGCGTTTTCGGAGTCGCCCTGCGCGTTGGTTCATCGCTCTCCTGCTTTGGAGCGTGGTTCCGGGGCTGGCGCAAGATCAGGAAAGTACTCCGCCGCCTCAGCCGCCGCCACGGCCTCAGTTCTTCGCAGGCACCGTTACGCAGTTGGATGTGCAACACATCACTATTTCCAGAACTTTAGTCGGAAAAGCCCCCGAACACCGGACATTTGTGATTAATGCCAAGACGAAATGCAACAAATCGGCTTTAAAGGTGAAGGCCAGAGTTACGGTTCGCTACCTGCATCTTCCCGAAGGCGACGTTGCTCTCGAGATTCAGATCCATCCGGCAGGGCGGTCTTCGCGGCCATCGTAGCGGGCTAAAATTCGATTAGGGACGGCAGAATTGTTTTCACTTCCGCTCCCGGCGGCGTTTCGCCCAGCCGGGCTTGTCAACCTGCTGCGCGCGCCCGAGGGCAAGTGAATCCGCGTCCACGTCCTTCGTGATCACCGATCCGGCGCCGATGTATGCCCCTTCGGAGATCTTCAACGGAGCGACCAGGGTCGAGTTGCTGCCGATGAATACATTGTCGGCGATTGCCGTTGGATGTTTCTGGCGGCCGTCGTAATTGCAGGTGATGGAACCGGCGCCGATATTCACGCCGGAGCCGATTACCGCGTCGCCCAGATAGGCGAGATGGCTGGCTTTGGAACCTTTCCCGAGCTTGGTTTTCTTCAACTCGACGAAATTGCCGATGTGCGAGTTTCCGGCGGCTTCGGCGTTCATCCTTAGCCGGGCAAACGGTCCGACAGAGGCCCGCGGGCCGATCGATGAAGACTCCGCTACGACATAGGGCAGAATCGTCACCTCATCGGCAATTTCGCAATCGCGCAAGACAGAACCAGTTCCTATTCGGCAATTCGAGCCGATTCGAGTGTGCCCGCGTAATTGGACGTTCGCTTCAATGAGCGAGTCCTGCCCGATTTCGACATCGGCGTCGATGGTTACGCTCTCGGGACTTTCGACGGTCACGCCCGACAGCATCAGGTCGTTCACTTTTCGAGCGCGCAGGATACTGCCGGCAGCCGCCAGTTCGACACGCGTATTGATGCCGAGCAGCTCCGTACGATCTTCGATCAATAGCGGAGCGACCGCATGGCCGTGACGCGCGAAGATCTCGACCATATCGGTCAAGTAGTACTCTTTCGCGGAATTATTGGGAACGAGCTCATCGATGTATTGCCAGAAGAGGGCGGCATCGAAGCAATACACTCCGGGATTGATCTCACGAATCTCGAGCTGTTCGGAAGTGGCGGCTTTTTGCTCGACGATGGACGCAATCATTCCATGGGAATCCCGCATGATGCGTCCATAGCCGGTTGGATCGTCGAGCAGAGTCGTGACCAGCGCACCGGCGAAGCTTTCCTGCGTGTCGAGCAGCGCCTGGAGCGTAGCGGGCTTGAGCAAGGGGCCGTCGCCATTGAGAATCAGAAGCTGTCCATCGGGGCGACCGGCTGCCTCTTGCGCGCAACGGGCGGCATGGCCGCTACCTTTCTGCTCACCCTGCTCAGCGAACCGTATGCCGGGGAGAGTGACGCTCTCGCGAACCTGCTGGGCCTGATGCCCGATCACGGCAACGATGCGTTCCGGAGGCGCTACGCACAGCGCCGCTCGAATGACATGGTTCAGCAGCGTGTCTCCGCCTGCGTGGTGCAGGACCTTGGCCGTTTTCGACTTCATGCGTGTTCCGAGCCCGGCAGCTAGAATCACGACTGTGACGTTTTCTCTCATTTGAATTTGCCGAGTTGAGTTTCGAGCGCCTGCCGTCGAACCTGGTGCGCACGCGAGCGGCTGGCGAGGTCAACGATCACTTCCGCAAGCGCCTCGGGATTGTGCCGGACCCTAAGGCGGCCGGGCGCCGCCTCGCCGACCAAATCGGCGGTCACAACTTTGAGGCCAAGTTGGTCCAGCTTCTCGAAATCGTTCTCGACAGGCTTTACATGCGCTCTCGCATACCGGCGCGCGAGATCGGGAGGTATAGGCGAGATATTGAGGACGACGCAATTCGCCAGCTTCCGCCGGGCGTGCGCGTGGAGCGCCTCCACGTGTTGCGATGCCGTGAAGTGAGGTGTTTCTCCGGGCTGCCACATCAGGTTGACGAAAAAAACCTTGAGGGCTTGCGAACGTTCAATGGCTTCTGGAATTCCGTTTACCAGGATGTTGGGAATGATGCTGGTATAGAGCGAGCCGGGCCCAAAGGTGATCAAGTCGGCCTGGGCGATGGCATCCAGAGTTTCCGGGAGAGGCTCGCAGTCTTCCGGACGCAAGCGGATCAGCTCAATGGGACGGCGGCTCTTACTGATTTTGCTTTCGCCGCGCACGATCGTGCCGTCGCTGAGCCGGGCTTCGAGAGTGACATTCGCAGAGGTAGCTGGAAAGATGCGGCCCCGGATGGCGAGAATTTCAGAGGACAGCTTGACGGCCTGAGCGAAGTCGCCCGTGATCTGGTGCATCGCGGTAAGAAACAAATTCCCGAAGCTGTGGCCTTTGAGACCACGACCGCCCGAGAAACGATATTGAAACAAGCGGGAAAGCAGATCTTCATCCTCCGACAGCGCGGTCATGCAATTACGGATGTCGCCGGGTGGAAGAATGTCGAAATCGCGCCGCAAACGGCCGGAGCTGCCTCCATCGTCGGTGACGGTGACGAGGGCGGCGAGGTCGAGCAGCGGACCGCTCGTTACAGGGTCTTGCGCGCTACGCGCGTGCTTTTTGAGGCCTGAAAGCAGGGTAGACAAGCCACTCCCGCCGCCGATTGAGACGATTCGCAGCGGAGACTTCAAGGCGCTTCTCCTGGCGGGTGAGACGCGGCTCAAACTCGACATAGCCCAGTCGCTTAAGGATCTCACGGGGGCTGCGCGGGACCGCGAACGGCGCTTCAGCGGCGTTTCCTGGGTTTTTCTTCTTCGTCTTCGTAAACGGGAACCGAATCCAGATCCTCTGCTTCAAAGACCTGACCACAATCCAAGCAGCGGATATAATCGATCCCATCGCGCCGATAGAGAAACTCGGTTCGCTCGTGCTGACAAACCTGCATAGCGAAATAACACCTATTCTAGACTGACAGCGCTTTCTGTCAAGTGGCTCCGGAAATTTTCAGGTCAAGGGTGGGTGGCGGTGCGGGACTCGGGTCTGTAAAATTCAAGTGAAAGTTGCATTCGCCGCGGAGTGAAAATTCCTACTGCGTTCCGCCTCGATCCGCTATCCGCCGGACTTTCCGAACAGATAGCGGCGCTTCCAGCTACGGCCGGCGTCTATGTGCTGGCTGCCGCGGGCAAGCCGCCACATATGAGCTGGTCGGCGAATCTGCCCAGACGCCTGGCTCGTTTACTCAGTTCGACGCCCAGCGTCTCAGGCAGTCTTCTCGATCGGCTTAGAAGCAATCTGGCGGCGGTTGAATGCTGGCCGGCCGGATCGAAGCTCGAAAGTTCTCTGCTGATGTATAACCTGGCGAGATTGTATTTTCCCGACGATTATCCGGCGCGGCTGAGGCTGCGCCTGCCCTGGTTCGTGGGAATTACGGGGAACGACGCCTTTCCGCGCTTAATGGCGTCGAATCGCATTCCGCGCAAGGCCGGTCCGTTATTTGGCCCGTTCTCGAGCCGGGATGCGGCGCAGCGGTATGAACAGGACGTGCTCGGGTTGTTCCAGATCCGGCGCTGTACGGAAATTTTGATGCCCCACCCCGAGCACCCCGGGTGCATTTACGGCGAAATGAATCAGTGTCTCAGGCCCTGCCAGTGCGTGGTGACGAAAGAAGAGTATGCGAGCGAAGCTGGGAGGGTAGCCGAGTTTCTAGCAACCAACGGCAAGAACCGCATCGCGGCACTCTCCGCGGCGCGCGATCGGGCTTGCAATGACACCGATTTCGAGCAGGCGGCCCTTATCCATAAGCGAATCGAGAGCGTGAAAGCGGCAGCAGCCGCAAGGGACGAAGCGGTCGCGGAGGTTCGCGAGTTCAACGGTGTGGCTCTCACCCGCGGCATTGAGACGCGATGCTTCCGGCTCTGGCCGATGCTGGCCGGATATTGGCAGGAGCCGATTACGCTCAAGTTTTCCGCGGAAGAATCCCGCTCGCAATCCATCGACCACGAACTTCGCGAGCGTTTGACGGAGTCGCTGAAAGAGGCGGAGGCAAATGGACGAAGAGTTGAAGATCTGGCGATCTTTTCCCGCTGGTATTACTCGTCCTGGCGAGACGGGCAGTGGTTCCCGTTCCGCAGCCTCCCGGATCTGAATTACCGGCGGCTGGTGCGCGAGATCTCGAATATGGTCAAGCAGGATGAGGGTAATTTGGCGTCCTAGGGCTTTCGTGGTAGTTTGTGCTCATGTCCGCTCACGAGGAAGTTGAAGAACACCTGCAGCATGCCCATGACCCGTTCGATAAAACCGTCGCCGGAAGCATGGCCATTATCGCGGCGCTGCTTGCCGTCGTCTCGGTTCTCGGCCAGCACTTTAACACTGAGAAATTGCTCCTGGAGGGAAAAGCTTCGGATGCGTGGTCCTATTCTCAGGCGAAGGACATTCGCCACTACGTGGCGGAGGCTACGCGCGACACGTTGAAAGACCTGAAACCGGGATCGGCCTTAATCCAGACTTATGCGCAGGATGCCAAGAAATATAAAAAGCAGGCTTCCGATATCCAAACGACGGCGCAGGATTTCGAGAACGAGCGAGACCGAACCGGTGACAAAGCGGATCGTTTCCACCTGGGTGAGGTGTTTCTCGAGGTGGCTATCGTGTTGTCATCGCTCGCAATTCTCACTAAGCGCAAGCCATTGTTCTGGGGCGGGATTCTTTTGGCACTCGCCGGAGTGGTGCTGGGGGCGACGGCTTATTGGGCGTGACGATGCATAGGCTTTGGCCCTAATTCGGCCAGTTGCTCGAGACTTTTTTCCGGAAGCGAAATTGACACGTGCATCGCGTCCCCGTTAGCTGTGAGATTCATCTGGTCGAGAGCGGTAGCTAGAATATCTGCTCGCGCATTGTTTTGGCGCTGCATTTGAACCATGCCGGCGACAAAGCGGACCACATCCGCGAGTGAGGTGGCGTCTTTGGGCGACCGGGTGACTGCGTCGAACGAGAGTTGGACCACATCGCCAAACTGAATGCCGCCACTCGACTGCAGCACCGATTGCAGCGCCTGGGCTTGCTGCATAGGTTGTTTGGTTTCCTGGCTCAAACGATTGGCGAGAAAGGAGCCGGACAGAAGAGAGGCAAACCAGGCATCGTTGCCGACGCCAGCCTTCGATATCATCTCCTGGAGCGTCGGGTCAAGGGTCGTGGGAGTAGAGCGGTTCGCTATGATTTGCCGCAACGTCGTAACATCCGCCATTACCGCTACGCCTACATCCGGGAAGGCAAAGCCGGTTTTTTCCTCATTCGATTTGTCAAGAATGAGGTCCACGCCTTGATACGTTTGGACCACCGCGCCGTTGGCCTTAGCCGCTGCCCGGATGCGGCCGGGATCGAAAGTTCCGCGGGCCAGAATCGCAAATCGCGCTGTTGAGTCCCCACTGGGAGAGGCCGGGCTTGCGAACATGAAGCTTTGCAAATCCCGCCGCGGATCGAATCCGGTTTGTTGGACGAAGCGGTCAAAACTCCGATTCTCGGTATTAATGCGGTTCAGCATGTACTGGCCGAATTCAGAGTTGCGGGCATGCTCGACGTCGATACTGGCGACGATCTTCGCGTCCGAAGGAACCAGGGCAAGCAGACCTGTATCCACAGCCGGGAACGCGCATACGGATGCGCCGAAGAGCAGCAGGGATAAGGGGAAAAGATGACGCATAAGGACTCCTGGCTTACTCTACGCCTTAAAGCGGCCAAAGTTCCGGTTTATTTTATGCCAAAGGCGTAGAGGGTGGAATCGTGGGTTGTCGTGAACACGCGGCCGTCGCTTATGGCCAATCCCCCGAAATGCGTGAAGGATGGCATCGTTTTTCCGCCCGAGAACAGTTCTTTTCCGGTTTCAGCGTCAAAGGCGTATAATGTGGCGTTTCCATGGCTGTTCTGTATGCGCTCCTGGGTTGTATACAGGACGCCATTTTCCTTCACCTGGCGTGTGAATTCACCGCTAGAGAGTGAGAAGACGACGCCATTGGCGATCACGGGCGGTTCCGGAACGTTCATATTCCGCGAAATCCAAGCCGGTGTGAGCACCGGCTGCCCCTCTTTGTCTTCCACTTTGAAAGCCATGATGCTGCCATCGGACGCCGGACCATGGGTTACCGGAAAGGACGGCGCTGCCGAGCTAAGGGGTCCCCAGGCCGGAGCATACACCCAGCGAGTGTCTTTTGGATCCTGCCAGGTTGCGAATCCTCCCCAAAAGCCGCGCCCGGCGATGTCGGCGGCCTCATTCGTATACAGCGGACTTTGGAAGAGCGGCTTACGATGGGTATCGCCGCCGAGCGACTTAGCATTGAGAAGGAAGAGTACGCCTTCCTTTCCCGATCCAACGATCAGTTCCCGTCCTTTGTAGGTAAACACCGCAGGAGTGCTATTGCCCATGTCGAGGTCTTTTCTCATCAAGTAATTCGAGTTGGAAGGCGTGTAGAAATCCAGCAGCTTCAAATCTTTAGCCGAGAGCGCAAGGAAACTCTGGCCGAATTTTCCAGTGCTTGGATCGAAAGGGCCATCTCCCGTCTCGGCATAAACAGAGCCATCCGAGCCAATCGACGCTCCTCCGCGTCCCCAGATTCCCGCGCCGAATGCGTCGGATTCAAAGGAAGCCACCGGATTGTCGGGATTCTTCAGATCCATGGCCCATACGCCCGACGGCGCGCGGCCGCAGCCTTGCGAAGTGGTTGTGTAAATCACGTCGCCGTTTAGATTCAGACTCCAGTTTTTCGAGTACGCGGGGACGAACTGCTTCGGGGGAAAACGATCTTCTCCATTCACAACGTTCAGGGCGTGCAGCTTCCCGTCTATTGAGACGACATAAACCGCGGGGCCGGTGGGAGTCCACAATTGAATGACGGGCGTATCGTTCAGCGCGTTCGGGCAGAAATAAGAGACGTCGGCGGCTTTAGGCGGAGGCGCGTCATTTGTGAAATGTCTTTGCCACACCACCTTGCCGGTGTCGGCATCGACCGCGTACAGGTTATCTGAACTGCCCCCGACAATGACGTATTCTTCCGCTCCGTGGTTGGTGTATACGGGACTGGCAACCACGGGAGAAGTTAGCGAATTCAGCTCCTTCGGTTCATTGTCAAGTTTGGTTTTCCATAGCAACTGAAGCGTTTTTACATTGTCTTTCGTGATGATCGATTCATCTTTGGCCCAGCCGTTCCGCTGGGGATCACCGCCGAAGGTCAGCCAACTCGCTGCGGCAACCGAGCAACTGAGCACAACCACGGCGAGCGGCCGACAAAATTTCTGTGTCATCAAGCCTCCGGAACCAATTGATTATCGATTATTGTTGCGACCGGCTCCGGCAAAGCCCATGCGTAGAGAACGCCGTGCGACCCGACCAGAATGTGGCGGGATTCCTACAACACCATGGCCGATTATGGCGTCAGCACGCACGATCGGCCTCAAAGTTTGGCCACGTGTACGGGACGCGCAACGATCCGCGCAACGTTCAGTTCAGTTTGAAGGCGGGCGTTCTGAAGCGAGACTCAGCGGAACGCGCGCGAAAAGGGAGTAAATGCGGTGACAAGCTGGATTTCCAAACCGCTTCCCCGCCGTCCCGGCCAAAAGCGACTGTTTGCGGACCATGCGCCGAGCTTCGCCCACTCGTATTCAACCTTGATCAGTTGGCGACGGTCGGGACGATAGCCGAACCCGAACTCGTACACCTGTTCGGGCGACGCAAACGTGTTCACAGCAAGCCCGGAGGCGTCCTGAACACGGCCAAAGTTCAGTGTAGTTGCGCGCACCGCAAGAAATGCCCGTGGCGAGAGAATGCTCTTCACCTCCGCGTAGGCGGTCCGCTCAGAGGGAGACGTAACGAAGCCGGGCAGATCGAACCGGAACTGCTGCCACTCCCCTTCCGTTGACCATCGGCCTCGTGCCCATTGAACGTCCGTGCCAATTCCGCTGGCAGGAAAGTCACGAAGAGTTTTGCCCGGCGGTAGCAGCGGCTCGAGTAGTCGATCCAGGTACGGCCCACGAAACCCGGACACGCCGATACGAAGGCCTCCGCGAAATGAGTACCCGCCACCGGCCGTCCATTGAACGAATTGGCTCTCCGATAAAAATCCATGTGGATTTGCCGGCGAACTGTTCGTAACTTGCAGACGCGCGTCGATATGTCCCGCCGATAACTCCGCTTCGATGCCGGGCAATCCATACAGCGCCACTGGAAGCGTCCCATAAGAGTCGGCCTGCGAGCCGCCGCAACGATAATCCAGATCCTGCCCGTAGGTCTGACTTAAGAGATCGATTACGCCACAGGGAAGTTGATCGGGCCGGAGCGGCACGGGGGTTCCATAAGCCGGCGGCAGGTTCGGAAAAGACGTTTTCGCCTCATCATACTCAAGCGGGAAGTATCCGAAAGCCGAGCTAAGCTGTCCCGCTTTAATCAGAATCGTAGCCTTCCCGATTGTGGTCGTGTAGCCGAGAAAAGCCTGCATCGCGTGAAAGTAGATCGGCGAGTCGGTGTCCAGACCGCTCTGGTAATGGAAATAGGAGGAAGAGTGAACTTCAAACGACGAATAGAGGAACCAGTGCGGCCCGAGCCGCAAGCTTGGAGAGACGACGGCGCGAAGCCCGGCCGTTGTGGAGATCTTGTGCGGATCGTCGCCCTGGAGGCCGCGATCGAATAATGCATTGCCGCTTATGGTAACCGGAACGGAGATGCCGTAGTCCGGCTCCTGGGCCCTGATGCACAGGCAAGCCGATCCGATGCAGAGTGCAATCGCCGCAGGTATCTTCATGCGTATGTTCCTTTTGGGGTTCCAGCCGGGGAAGTCCGCGGCGGCGTCACTTGCGGATAGGCGAGGGGAAGCGGCAGCGTAAACCAGAATGTGGAACCAGCGCCAAGACGGCTCTCGACGGAGATGGTCCCACCCATCAGCTCGATCAATTCTTTAGCGATGGTCAGGCCCAAACCGGTTCCTCCCCGGCTCCTTGTGAGAGAACCGTCGGCTTGCGTGAACTTCTGGAAGATGATTTCGAGCTTTTCGGGCGCTATGCCGATTCCCGTATCTTCTACTGCCACTTTCATGCGGGCGGCTGTCTTGGGTTGATCCTCACAATCGACCCAAACGCGCACTTGCCCGCGCTGCGTAAATTTGACAGCATTCCCCGCGAGGTTCATTAACACCTGGCGGATTCGCACCGCGTCGCCAATAAACATCGCGGGCGCCGCGGGCGGGTACACCATTTCGATGCGTATCGCCTTCTCGTCGGCGGGAGTACGTAGCTGTTTGACGACTTCCTCGAAAACTTCGCGGAGATTAAAGGGCGCTTGGGCCAGGTGCAATCCGCCGCTCTCCAACTGGGAGAAATCCAGAATCTCATCGATGATTGCCAGCAGCGCCCGACCCGATCGGCTGACAGTCGCCGCATACTCCTGCTGCTCTCCATCGAGCGAGGTGCCCAGAAGCAGATCTGTCATTCCGAGAACCCCGTTCATGGGCGTGCGCAGCTCATGACTGATATTGGTGAGGAACTCAGTCTTCAGCCGGTTGGCCGATTCGGCGGCATCTTTGGCGGACTCCAGTTCCTGGCGCGAGAGGCATTCCGCTTCCGCAACGCGATTGAAGGCATTCACCAGCAGATCGAGCTCGTAGGCGCCCCGCCCGGCGGTTAGATGGGCGGGCAAGCGGCCGCTCTGTTCACTCTGTTTAAGCTGTGAGATGAGTCGAAGGAGCGGCTGAGAAACGGTACGCGACGTAAGCACCGAAGAAAGCAGCGCCAGCGCGATGCCGCTGACGCCCACCTCAAATAAGACGCGGATGAACCCAGCCGTAACCGCTCGGACGGGAGTGTCGAGAGGACGAAACCCGAACAACCGGTAGCCTTGGCCAAGCTGTGTCTTTTGCAACTGGGAAACGACGTAATTCTCTCCATGAAGCCGTAGTTCACAGCTGGAATCTTCAATGTCACAATGTCGGTCAAGCTGTTGCTCAATCGCCACGCTCCATTGCGAAGGAAAGGTGGATAGAATCAGCGTCTCTCCGCGAAGCAATACGACGTTCCCAAAGAGCGCGAAGCGGCTGAGCGCAAACTTTGTGCCCACAGTAAGAAAACCTACAGTTTCCCCGTCCATGTTGATTGGAACTCTTTGTGACTGGTACAGCACGCCCTGGATTTCGATTAGGCCCCGCTGTACGGGAAACGCAGGAAGCGGCTCCGGCCTATCCGTCCGGGGGAACGTCAACGCTGCGACCGTGCGGCCCTGCCAGTCGGAAACGGCCAACAGATCGTATGCCGACAACGCGTGTAGATCGAGTAACTGGGCTTCAATCGTTGTGCGTACTTGCTCCGTTGAAAGTCATGCTGAAGGGGCTGCGATAGCCAGGGGTTTGAGTTCATCGGAGTAGCCGAGAGCTTTGAGTTCCTTTTTGATGCGTTGGAG